>OGZS01000819.1_pt1 | contig 10007 bp, 8 predicted proteins | sample 1576901 | NCBI WGS metagenome assembly OGZS01 (sample SAMEA3541563, study PRJEB24748) | human gut metagenome | biome: human gut; feature: human-associated habitat; material: faeces | place: China | collected 2012 | reverse complement strand
GCCTTTGAATAAGACAAAAGGCTGCCTCATCGCTAACTTTGCAACAGTGCCCATTAAACTGGTGATGGAGAAAACCGGCATATCCAGGGCCACCTATTTCAGGTTAAAAAAACTGGGCCCAGGCAGTTAACCCGACGCAGGCAGCGATTTTTTCCTGTGCCGGAAAGGGTTTCGCGGTTGATGCTGATGATCCCCTGCTTAAAAACAGAGTTAACATTGCCCACAATATTGCTGGTTTTGATGAGCCGTTAAAGGAGTTTTATGAATGGATGGATGTATCTGGTGATTGCCGGCATAGCCGAAGTCTTTTATGCCGCGTCAATGCTCCGGACTGAGGGATTTACCCGGATCTACCCCAGTATTTTTTGCCTGACATTTATCGGTGTGAGCATGTACTTTTTGTCCCTGGCAACACGGACTATTCCTGTAGGAACCGCTTATGCGGTCTGGGTCGGGATTGGTGCTTTAGGGACAGCAGCGTACGGAATAATTTACTTAAATGAAGATAAGGGCCTGTTACGCATTGCCTGTTTCGGACTGATTCTGGCGGGTATCATTGGCCTGAAAATTCTGGCAGGACACAAGCAGCTGTAGGTTCTCATCCATAAACAGAACTCCGGGGGCATTCTGATTTTAGACATCAGCATGCCTCTCCCTTTCCCCTTTTTGAAATGGGACATTACCCGCTACATTAATAACAGGCGAGAGAACCGACATAACCGGGGGCGGCCAGGAAAAGTTGCCATGATTGACAAAAAGACTGCTTTTTGTTTGTACCTGCATGATTAACGGTGCGAATTTTTTCGGCAAACTATAAATGCGGGCACCAGTGTGATGATAAGCACCTGAATAAATGCCGACGGTAATGAAGGTGGCCCTGTTGATTAATAAGTTTGCAGGGAAATAAAAATCCCCGTCATCACGGGGATTTTCCGGACCCGAATGCGTTACCGGGAAGGATGCGAAGGAGAAAAGCGCAGTATCAGCATACCCGCCAGTGCTGCCAGTACAGAGCCGGCAAGTACCCCCACCTTGACCTCGTCCACCAACAGGGGGCTTTCTGCAAACGCCAGGTTGCCGATAAACAGGCTCATGGTAAACCCTATTCCGCACAGGACCGATACGCCGTAAACCTGCAGCCAGGTACTTTTTTCAGGCCGTTTTGCCAGGCCCAGGCTGACGGCCAGCAGCGACAGGCCGAAAATGCCCGCCTGCTTGCCAACAAACAGGCCCAGCGCAACGCCGACCGGTACCGGCGACATCAGGTCATCAGCCGTCATACCGGAGAGCGCGACCCCCGCATTTGCGAAGCCAAACAGCGGCAGTATCAGAAACGTCACCCACGGATTGATGCCGTGCTCCAGCCGGGCAAGAGGGGATTGTTTATCCGGATCGGTTACCCGCAGCGGGATAAAGAGCGCCAGCAGGATACCCGCGATGGTGGCGTGCACCCCGGACTGAAGCATAAAAAACCACAGCACGCCCCCCGCCAGCAGATAGGGAAACAGCCGGGTAATCCCGGCACGGTTCATGATAAACAGCAGAGCAACCGTGACCGCCGCACCGGCCAGCATCAGAAACGAAATATTACTGGTATAGAAGAGCGCAATAATAGCCACTGCGCCCATGTCGTCCAGAATAGCCAGCGCCGACAGGAAAATTTTCAGCGAGGCAGGTACGCGACTGCCCAGCAGTGCCAGTACCCCGAGCGCAAAGGCAATGTCCGTGGCGGCAGGAATTGCCCAGCCAGCGAGGGTTTCATCGCTGCCCGCATTAAACCATACGTAAATGGCCGCAGGCACGGCCATCCCGCCCAGCGCGGCAAATCCCGGCAGCGCGCGCTGGCCCCAGGTGGCAAGCTGACCGGTGAGAAGCTCGCGCTTGATTTCCAGGCCGACCATCATGAAGAACACGGCCATCAGGGCGTCGTTTATCCAGTGCTCAACGGAGAGGCCGGCGGCGTTGTATTTCAGGAATACCTCATATCCCTCCCTGAGCGGAGAGTTAGCCACGATGATAGCGGCTGCTGAGGCGATGATGAGCACGATGCCGCCGGCTGCGGGCGAGCTGAAAAATGCAGATGGCACTTCTGACATCCTCTTTTTATTTCTGTCTGGGATTTCTGACACACTCCCTCCCTTTATTCAAAAAAAACAGGCCTTCCCCTGATATACAACCGCTGGTTATCAGAGGATAAGCCGGCTGAGCTACGCTGAAGATATAAAAAATACGATAATTAATTGCTGATAAATTAACGAATTAGCGTGACGTTAATTTTATCATAACGTCCGGCCCGCTTCAGGCGGAAGAGGTAAAGCCCTGTAAAGCTGCCGCAGGCAGGGGCATTTTTATCCGTCATCAGCCACACGCTCACAGCAGCCATGTGACGACAAAAAAACCCAGGGCAGTCATCAGAATGGAGCCGGTTACGTGTACCAGCAGTGAAGTAAACGCCCAGAAATAATTACCGGACTGCAGCTGTGAGAATATTTCCAGGGAAAACGTGGAAAACGTGGTCAGCCCACCGCACAGCCCGGTGATAACAAGTAATCGCCAGGCCGGATCCAGGTCAGGATGGCGCATGAACCAGGCCAGCGACGCACCAATGATAAATCCGCCCGCAAGGTTCACTACCAGCGTGCCCGGTGGCAGGTCAGGAAACAGGCTGTTCAGGCGTGCGCCAAGCAGCCAGCGGATCAGGCAGCCAGCGGATCCACCAATGATAATGGCCAGATAAGATTTCACGGGGTTTACCTCTGTGTCAGAGGGAGTATGCAGGCTGATGATACGGGGCGGCCTGACATACTCCCGGTTAAAGGGGAGTAATATCAGGCGTCATCAGCTTCTCAGGGGAAGCGGTTGGGTAAGGTGGAACGCCATCACCTCGCCGCAATTCTGGCCCGGTCACGGGCGTTAATCAAGCGGCTATCCACTGTTTTTGTGCGACTCCCCCTGCGGCGGGCATGAGGAGCCCGTTTTCAGGCTTGACCTGAAGAGCATTAAAAATTATCGTTTCGGCAGCATTTTATATCTGACTGTGAGTCATGCACATTACGCCACCCTGAGTTTCTCTTCGCCCGTCCTTTATCAGAGAGCCTGCCGCGACAGCCAGTCCGCGCCGGGTACCGTTCTCTCATATCCGTTACGGGACTGCCACCTTTCACGGTGAACCCGCGTGTACCTGCTTCAGGGACGCAGGCGCCGTGTCCGCAGCAGCCGGTACGGACACGTCGTGATTAATCGGCGGGCTGCAGCCCGCCTTCAGGGATATTCATGCGTCAGCTTTTTCGGTTTATGTTTCATCACGCCTCTCACCTTACGTTCGGTGCGATGCTGATGGCCATGTCCAGCTTTGGACAGACCTATTTTGTCTCACTTTACGGGCAGGATTTTCGTGAGGCCTTTGGGCTCACCGACGGCGGACTGGGCGGCCTGTACGCAATCGGAACGGTGATGAGCGCCATCACGCTGACCTGGGCCGGACGGCTGATTGACTACACCACGACCCGCCGCTTCACGCTGGCGGTCACCCTTTTGCTGCTCACGGCCTGCCTGCTGGTTTCCGGCGCACAGGCGGCGTGGATGCTGTGCATCGGGTTTTACTTTCTGCGCCTCGGCGGCCAGGGACTGATGGTGCATACTGCGCTGACCGCAACGGCGCGCCAGTTCCCCCTTGATGCAGGCAAGGCGCTCGGCGCCATCGCGCTGGGGCTCTCGCTGGCGCAGGCCGTTTTTCCTGTGATTGCGGTGCAGATAAGCGCGCTGACGGGATGGCGCGCTGCCTGGGGCATCAATGCCGGAATGCTTGTTGCCGGCGTGGGGGTCGCGCTGATGTTTTTGCCCCGCGGGAAAGAGAAGCCGCTGCGTACGTTCAGAAAGCGGGGTGAGGAGAAAGAAAAAGAGGCGCCGGTATGGCGAAACCGCAACCTGCTGCTGGCGCTGCCTGTCGTGCTGGCCTCCCCCTTTATCACCACCGGCTTCTTCTTCCACCAGGCGAGGCTGGCACAGGAGAAAGGCTGGGAGCTGTCGTGGGTGGCGGTATGGTTTATTGCCTATGCCATTACCCAGGCGGTATCGCTGCTGTCGTTTGGCCCGCTGATTGACCGGCTCTCACCACGCAGGCTGCTGCCGTGGTTTCTGATGCCACAGGCCCTGGCCATGCTGGCGCTATGGCTCAGCAACGGTCAGTGGGTGACGCCTTTTTACCTGATTATGACCGGCGTATCGTCGGCCATTGCCTCAACGCTTGCCACCGCGCTCTGGGTACAGCTGTTTGGTCCGGCGCAGCTGGCCAGGGTGCGCTCGGCGGTTGAGGCAGGGACGGTGATTGCCAGCGGGGCATCCCCGGTAATCATGGGCGTGCTGATAGATAACCATGTCACCCTGCATCTTCAGGCCCTGTTCTGCCTGGTCTACATTCTTGGCGCCAGCCTGCTGGCCACCGGTATCAGGACGGATGCGCCGCAATAACGCGCCTTTACCTTCATACCCGTCATCCTCTTTCCCCTGTGAAGGCGGGCCTGATATCAGGCCCGCCTGTTTCATCGCAGCATCAGCAGGGGCTGACGGCTTTCAGACAGCATTTCCGTGGTGTGGCTGCCAATAAAGAATCGCCGTAACCGGGAGTGCCCGCAGGCCCCCATTACCGTGAGGTCGATATCATGGGCGTCCGCGTAGCGGCACAGCGCCCCGGTTACGGACTCGTCTTCCAGCAGGCGTGTCTCGGTCGTGATACCGGCTTCCTGAAGAACAGCCTGCGCATCCTGCAGGGCTGACATGTCACCGTTGACCATCACGATATGACAGCTCAGGCCGTGCAGCAGCGGGCTGACCGTCAGGCGCGTCAGGTTTTTACGGCTCTCACTGCTGCCGTCGTACGCAAACATCACCCGCGCCGGCGGCGTAAACGTCTCCGGCACAATCAGCACCGGGTTTTTCTGCAGGCGAATGACGCTTTCCAGATGGCTGCCTACCTGATTCTGCGTCCCGCGGCGCCCCAGCACCATCAGCCGGACTTCGCCCAGCTCCGCCAGGATTTCGTCCAGTGCGCCGTGCTTTTGCAGCAGCTGTGCGTCCGGCTGTCCGGTCTGCTTCAGGAGCTCCGCACAGCCGGCCAGCACGGCCTTGCCCTGCGCCATCAGCAGCCGGCTGCGCTCACCCTCGACGCGGACCAGCGCTTCGGTCAGCTGCTCCCGGCTGTCAATACCAATGCTCCCGGTCAGGTCAGACACGGCGGGAGTCTCACTCTTTTCGAGCACGTGCAGCAGCGCCAGCGGCGCGCCAAGTTTACCGGCTGCCCAGGCAGCATACTCACAGACCGGCCGGGTTGACGGCGAGCCGTCAACGCAGGCAATAACGGTGTTATTCATGATGCTTTCTCCAGTAAATTAATGGCCACCCATCAGCTTTTCCACTTCTTCAGGCTTGTCATGCACTCCGAAGCGGTCAACGAGGGTGCGGGTCGCGTCATTCATACCCTTGATCTCCACTTCCGTGCCTTCGCGACGGAACTTGATAACCACCCGGTCCAGCGCGCTCACGGAGGTGATATCCCAGAAGTGGGCGTGCGTTACGTCAATCACCACGCGCTCCACCGCTTCACGGAAGTCGAAGTGGCTCATAAAGCGATCGGATGAGGCAAAGAATACCTGGCCGGCTACGGTATAGGTGCGGGTGTCGTCCTTCAGCTCAGAGGAGACCGCCATAAAGCGGGCGACCTTGGTGGCGAAGTTCAGCGAGGCAATCAGCACGCCGGTGAGCACGCCAAACGCCAGGTTATCGGTCGCCACCACCACCACCACGGTGGCCAGCATCACCACGCTGGTTGACAGCGGATGGCTGCGCAGGTTGCTGATGGAGCGCCAGGAGAAGGTGCCGATGGAGACCATGATCATCACCGCCACCAGAGCCGCCATGGGTATCCGGGACACCCAGTCGCGCAGGAACACCACCATCAGCAGCAGCACCACGCCGGCGGTGAGCGTGGAAAGCCGCCCGCGCCCGCCCGATTTGACGTTGATCACCGACTGGCCAATCATCGCGCAGCCCGCCATGCCGCCGATAAAGGAGGTGCAGATGTTGGCCACGCCCTGCGCCTTGCACTCGCGGTTTTTATCGCTCGGCGTGTCGGTCATGTCGTCCACGATGGTGGCGGTCATCATCGACTCCAGCAGCCCCACCACGGCAAGTCCTGCCGAGTACGGCAGAATAATCATCAGCGTGTCGAGGTTAAGCGGGATATCCGGGATCAGAAACACCGGCAGGCTGTCCGGCAGTTTGCCCATGTCACCCACGGTGCGCACGTCCAGGTGCAGCCACATGGAAATGGCGGTCAGCACGATGATGCAGACCAGCGGCGAGGGAATGGTTTTGTTCAGATACGGGAAGAGATAAATGATGCCCAGGCCCGCAGCGGTCAGGGCATAAACGTGCCAGGTGACGTTGGTCAGCTCCGGCAGCTGCGCCATAAATATCAGGATGGCCAGCGCGTTCACGAAACCGGTGACCACCGAGCGGGAGACGTAGCGCATCAGGCTGCCCAGCTTCAGGTAGCCGGCCGCCAGCTGCAGTACGCCGGTCAGCGCCGAGGCCGCCAGCAGATACTGCAGGCCGTGGTCTTTTACAAGCGTGATCAGCAGCAGCGCCATCGCACCGGTGGCGGACGATATCATTGCCGGACGGCCGCCGAGGAAGGCCATAACCAGGGGAATACAGAACGCAGAGTAGAGCCCGACCTGCGGGTCGACTCCGGCGATGATGGAAAAGGCGATCGCTTCGGGAATAAGCGCGAGCGCGACCACAATACCGGCAAGGACGTCACCACGGACGTTACCCAGCCAGTCCTTACGCGTCGAGGACAGCAGCATAGTCATTTCTCAGTTTTTGATTACGGTCAGCCCGTGAGGGCAAAAATTTTACGTACGAAAAAGCACATCCGCAGACGGGATGTTTTTGAGTGCGCGCCGAAGTTTATTCAGTGCGACAGAGGAGGGGTACGACTCAGGGTGGCGTAAGACGCATGGTGGTGTTTATCACTCCTTCACGGCTGACAGAGCAGCGCGGGTAATCAGAAAGACCGGATGAACAGACGTTCAGTACCGGCCACAAATGCCCGCCGGGCAGATGAACCACGGCAAAAAGCGCTTTTTACTCTACACGAATTGTTAACGGGGTCAACGCGCAGGGCAAAAACGCTGTTCATGGAATGCCGGTCAGGCGCATCCGGACGGAAAGTCCTTCTGCATGCTCAGGCTCGTCCGGCGTTCGCACATACATATGATTAAGTGAATATAAATTTGACGGAGAAAGTTTCACAGGTACACTCAGGTCAGTCACAATAAGGAGTCACCATGCCACCCGTGTCCCCCCTGCAGCTTTTTAAAAGCCTTTCCGACGAAACCCGACTCAGCCTCGTGCTGCTGCTACGCGAAAAAGGGGAGCTCTGCGTCTGTGAACTTACGTCCGTGCTGAAAGAAACTCAGCCCAAAATCTCACGGCATCTGGCTCTGCTGAGAGAAAACGGGCTGCTTACCGACCGGCGGGACGGAAAATGGATCCACTATCGTCTGTCGCCTCATATGCCGGCGTGGGCAGCGGCGGTTATCGAACAGGCTTATCTCTGCCAGCGGGATGATATCCGCCAGCTCAGCCGGCAGGCTGAACGCGATAACGCCACCACCAACGGCAAGCCTGTCTGCATTTAAAAATTTACCGGTATATATCTGGATTATCGAATATATTACGCATCGAAAATTTATCAGTCCGGTTTAACAGGCATTTGTATTCAATAGGAGCGGGTATGTTTCTGGCAGGTGCGATTTTCATCCTGACGCTGGTACTGGTCATCTGGCAGCCGAAGGGGCTGAGCATTGGCTGGAGTGCCGTCATCGGTGCGGCGCTGGCGCTGCTGACCGGCGTGGTGCACATCGGTGATATTCCGGTGGTCTGGCAGATTGTCTGGAACGCCACGGGCACGTTCATTGCGGTCATCATTATCAGCCTGCTGCTGGATGAGTCCGGCTTTTTTGAGTGGGCCGCGCTGCACGTTTCCCGCTGGGGAGGCGGCAGGGGCCGGCTGCTGTTCACGTATATCGTTCTGCTGGGTGCCGCAGTGGCGGCGCTGTTTGCCAATGACGGAGCCGCGCTAATTCTGACGCCGATCGTTATTGCCATGCTGCTGGCGCTGGGATTCACTCCCGGCTCCACGCTGGCGTTTGTGATGGCAGCGGGCTTTATCGCTGACACCTCCAGCCTGCCGCTCATCGTATCGAACCTGGTGAACATCGTAACGGCTGACTTCTTTACGCTGGGCTTCAGCGAGTACGCATCCGTCATGGTGCCGGTGAACATTGCCTCCATTGCGGCCACGCTGGTGATGCTTCATCTCTTTTTCCGCAGGGACATCCCGGTCACCTATGACCTGGCGAAGCTGAAGGCACCGCGGGAAGCCATCCGGGATGCACGAACCTTTAAGGCTGGCTGGGTGGTTTTGGTTCTTCTGCTGGGTGACTTTTTTGCTCTGGAGCCGCTCGGCGTGCCGGTCAGCCTGGTGGCGGCGGTGGCGGCGTTTATTCTCTGGCTGGTTGCCCGCAAAGGACACGTGATTGACGCCGGCAGGGTGCTGAAAGGCGCGCCCTGGCAGATCGTTATCTTTTCGCTGGGCATGTATCTGGTGGTATACGGACTGCGTAACGCCGGACTGACTGATTACCTTTCCGCCGCCCTGAACCGGTTTGCAGAGCACGGCGTATGGGGCGCAACGCTCGGCACCGGCTTCCTGACGGCGGCACTCTCGTCCGTCATGAACAACATGCCCACCGTGCTGGTTGGCGCGTTGTCGATTGACGGTAGTAGCGCACAGGGCGTGGTGAAGCAGGCGATGATTTACGCCAACGTCATCGGCTGTGACCTCGGCCCGAAAATAACCCCTATCGGCAGCCTCGCAACCCTGCTGTGGCTGCACGTGCTGGCACAGAAAAACATCACCATCAGCTGGGGCTATTACTTCCGCGTGGGCATCGTGATGACCCTGCCGGTGCTTTTTGTCACGCTGGCCGCGCTGGCCCTGCGCCTGTCTGTTTAACTTTAACCCCGGGGCTGCGCCCGTGCAGCCCCTTTACGGAGTACCGCTTATGACTGACATTACCATTTACCACAACCCGGCCTGCGGGACATCCCGCAATACCCTGGCGCTTATCCGTAACAGCGGCGCCGAACCCACGGTTATTCTGTATCTGGAAACGCCGCCGTCACGCGATGAGCTGAAGAAGCTGATTGCGGATATGGGCATCGGCGTGCGCGACCTGCTGCGCAAAAATACCGAACCGTACGAACAGCTCGGCCTGGCAGAAGACCGCTTCAGCAATGACGAACTGCTCGATGCCATGCTGGCTCATCCGATCCTCATTAATCGCCCGGTGGTAGTGACACCGCTCGGCACGAAGCTGTGCCGTCCCTCCGAAGTGGTTCTGGACATACTGCCGGACCCGCAGCAGGGCGCGTTTACCAAAGAGGACGGCGAAGCCGTCATTGATGAGCACGGGAACCGCGTCAGCCACTGATTTTTTACCAGGCTGCGGGCATAACAGTGTGGAAAAAGCCGGCATCTGCCGGCTTTTTTATATGCTGCGCTGGTTGACCCGCTCAGAAAGCTGCGCGGCACTCTCTTTCCTTTCGCTGTAGCGGTCGGTGAGATAATCACTGCGACCGCGCGTCAGCAGGGTGAACTTCATCAGTTCCTCCATGACGTCCACTATGCGGTCATAATACGAAGAAGGCTTCATGCGGCCATCCTCATCAAACTCGGCCCAGGCTTTTGCCACGGATGACTGATTCGGGATGGTGATCATCCGCATCCAGCGTCCAAGAATACGCATCTGATTTACAGCGTTGAACGACTGTGAGCCGCCGCTGACCTGCATGACGGCCAGGGTTTTTCCCTGTGACGGGCGGACCGCGCCTGACGTCAGCGGTATCCAGTCAATCTGGGCCTTCATGATGCCGGTCAT
>OGZS01000793.1_pt1 | contig 10484 bp, 5 predicted proteins | sample 1576901 | NCBI WGS metagenome assembly OGZS01 (sample SAMEA3541563, study PRJEB24748) | human gut metagenome | biome: human gut; feature: human-associated habitat; material: faeces | place: China | collected 2012 | reverse complement strand
TTCCTCCATTGGCAATCGCTCTTTGTACTACATTCTTCCCTAGCCGCTTCACAGAGGCTGAACGTAAATCTGGTATCACAAACTACATCATGGGCCTTTCCTTCATCACAGAAGGGGCTATCCCATTTGCAGCAGCCGATCCAGTTCGCGTATTACCAGCTTGTATTATCGGTGCTGGTACAGCCGGTGCGTTATCCATGTTCTTCGAATGCACACTACGCGCTCCACACGGCGGCATTTTTGTAGTACCAACAATTGGTAATCCACTACTATACCTTGCGTCCATCGCAATCGGTTCCGTTGTGGCTTGCTTTATCTTAGCACTTGTAAAGCCAAGCTTAAAAAATAGTATCACAAAATAAATCATTAAAATTAACCATCAATTATAGCTTATATATGATTGATTGATGGCTGATAATTGTTGATTGTTTATGATGAGTTTCGACGATTAGCAGTTAGTAACTAATAGTTAACATTTAGCGACTAATTGATTAATGACTCTTATCGATGGTGAAAGCTGGTGTCACACCAGTAGATATAGTAAAAGGACTAGAATATACGTATTCTGAACTGACCTAAAATTGGACACAATTTTGGAACAACAGTTCAGAAGTATACGTGATCTAGTCCTTTTCTTATATTCAAAAATAATTAATATTATTTTATATTTTATAATCTAGACCACTTTCAAAAGTCGAAGCAAGTCCTCAAAATTGTACAATTACATCGATTTATGTTAAACTATATAAATATTAATAAACTTTAAAATTATAAATTATTATTAGAAATCTAGTTCGGAGAGCTAATTCATGAAATCATCCAAAAATTGTAAGGTTACTGCTGCATTTCTTGCTGCAGCTGCACTGGGTGGTGTTGCCCATGCAGAGCCTACACTTAACATGAATGATTTAGTAGGTACGAGTACCAGTGCTGAATCAACGACACAGAGTCCTACAAGTGTAGCAACTCCAGTCGTGAAACCAATGGCAACTCAGCCAGTCTTACCAGCTACACCACAACCGGCCACCGTTGTACAACAACAAACACCACCGATGGCACAACCTCAACCATCCTACGTGATGCAACCAGCAACGGTTAGCCCTGTACAAACTCAACAAGTTACACCATTGCAAGCAGTACCGCAACAAGTTACACCATTGCAAGCAGTACCGCAACAAGTAGTACCAATGCAATCTCAACAACAGGTTCAAACTCAACCGCAGTATGTTGTCAATAAAGATACAAAAACTGTCATGGAACCTACATTAGCAATGCACAGCTTGATAAATGTACAGCGAAAAACTGAACCTGTTACTGTAGAGAAACCAGTGGATGGTAAGCAACAAGTACAAACTACACAAGTACAGCGTACACCTGTTGTTATTCAACAAGAATCCATAGCTCCATTAACTGTATCAAATACTACAGTAACAAAAGCCGTGGTAGCAAAACAGAGACTTACAATTCGAGATATTCAACGAGCTGAGCGTGAGCGTCTAGCTCAACTAGCCGCTGAAGAAGCATCCCAACAAGAAAATTTATCACAAGCTGATCAACAACAACTTGCTCAAAAACAAGCTGAAGCCCAACGGCAATCAACTTTACAAGCGGAACAAGAACGTGTGGTAGCTCAACAAGCCGAGGCTCAACGCCAAGCGGCTTTACGTGCTGAGCAGGAACGTCTTGCGGCCCAACAAGCTGAGCAAGCGCATATTGCAGAAGAACGCCGTCAAGCGGCAGAGCAAGAACGCATTCGTATCCAAGAGGAACAACGCCGTATTGTCGAGCAACAGGCAGAGCAAGAACGTATTGCAACTCAACAAGCTGAGGCTCAACGCCAAGCGGCTATTAAAGCAGAACAAGAACGTATCGCAGCTCAGCAAGCCGAAGCTCAACGCCAAGCGGCTATTAGAGCGGAACAAGAACGTATCGCCGCTCAACAAGCTGAGGCTCAACGCCAAGCGGCTATTAGAGCGGAACAAGAACGTATTGCCGCTCAGCAAGCCGAAGCTCAACGCCAAGCGGCTATTAAAGCAGAACAAGAACGCATCGCTGCTCAACAAGCCGAGGCGCAACGTCAAGCGGCTATTAAAGCAGAGCAAGAACGTATCGCCGCTCAACAAGCAGAGGCTGAACGCCAAGCCGCTATTAGAGCCGAGCAAGAACGTATCACTGCTCAACAAGCCGAGGCGCAACGTCAAGCGGCTATTAAAGCCGAGCAAGAACGTATCGCTGCTCAACAAGCCGAAGCGCAACGTCAAGCGGCTATTAAAGCTGAACAAGATCGTATCGCCGCTCAACAAGCTGAAGCCCAACGCCAAGCGGCTTTAAAAGCAGAACGTGAGCGCATCCTCGCTCAACAGGCTGAAGAAGAACGCTTAGCGGCTGAAGAAGCGGCTCGCCAACGTGCTGAAGCTGCCGCTAAAGCTGAAGCAGAACGGCAAGCGGCTATTAAAGCTGAACAAGAACGTATCGCCGCTCAGCAAGCTGAAGCGCAACGCCAAGCCGCTATTAGAGCAGAACAAGAACGTATCGCGGCCGAAAAAGCTAAAGCTGAACGCGAAGCTGCTATAAAAGCGGAACAAGAACGTATTGCTGCTAAACAAGCGGAACTCGCAAGACAAGCTGCGATCCAAGAAGAACAAGAACGTTTAGCTGCTGAACAACTAGCAAAAGAAGAAGCGGCAGCTGCAGCTAAAGCTCAGGCTGAAGCTGAGGCAAAAGCTAAAGCAGAAGCAGATGCTGCTGCTAAAGCTCAGGCTGAAGCCGAGGCTAAGGCTAAAGCTCAATCTGAAGCCGAAGCAAAAGCTAAATCTGAGGCAGAGACTAAACAGGTTCAAGAAAGTAAATTACCGCAATCTTATGTAAACGCTCGTAATGAAGCTTCCACAAAGGGCTCTACTGTTACAGAAGAGAAAAATATTCTCTCCCAACCAATTGAACCCCCATTGCAAGCTGATGCGTCTGCAAAGATTAGTCTTGCTTTCGACGCGAAAAATTATGAATCCATGTCTACCACAGTAGATAATAAGGAAATTAAATATCGCGCCTTCGAGTATATCCCTTACGTGGCTAATCCAATCGACATAGATCAGCAATACATGAACATTTATGTACCAGAGGAATATTTCAACAACGGTACAATCAATGGTTACAATACCCAAACAGCCCCTATCTTCATGCCAAATGCAGTAGGTGGTTACATGCCGAGCCAAGCTATGACGCCTAAGGTGGAAAATGGAAAACCTAACAGTGTTCTTTACGCATTATCCCGTGGTTATGTAGTAGCTTCCCCATCTACTCGTGGTCGTACCAATAAAGCTTCCGATGGCAACTTCATCGGTAAGGCCCCGGCAGTAATCGTTGACTTACAAGCGGCTACAGCCTACTTACACGCTAACGATTCCGCTATGCCAGGTAATGCAAACCGCATTATCACAAATGGTACAAGTGCAGGCGGTGGTGTATCCTTGTTACAAGGTGCAACTGGTAACAGTTCCGACTTCCAACCATATTTACAAGCATTAGGTGCAGCTACAGCGGCAACTAATGTATACGCAGTATCTGCGTATGCCCCTATCACTAACCTTGATGCGGCTGATATGGCTTACGAATGGAGCTATAATGGTATCACATCCTTTAACAAAGTAACTATGGGCCAAGGCGAATTACCACAAGCTAATGTAGGTGGCAACTCTGCTCCACCACAACGCACGATGCAACATGTAAACTTGAATGCAGACGATCTATCATACTCTAAAATGCTCAGCGAACACTTCCCTGATTACGTAAATAACTTACAATTACGTGACTCTCTAGGTCGTGTACTAAAACTTGACAAGAACGGTAACGGTACTTTCAAAAATTATGTAAAAGAATTTATTGTTGCTGCCGCTAATAAAGCAGCAGCTCAAGGTACTGATTTATCCAAGCATACATACCTTGTACGAGATAATAAAACAGGGGCCATCAAAGACATTAACTGGGAAGCATATAACCACTTTGTAAGTCGCTCAAAAGCGCCTGGTGCCTTTGACTCTCGTGCTAATGATACAGGTGAAAACAATCTATTTGGTACAAGTACTACAGATAATAATCACTTTACCATTACTGCTGCATTACACGATTCAACAGCTAACCAAGATGTATACGTAGAAAATGCTAAGATCGTTACTATGATGAATCCAATGAACTATCTTGGTTCTCCTGCTGCGACAAATGCACGATTCTATCGTATTCGTTATGGCACAGCCGACAGCAATACATCTGTTGCAATTCCTTTAATCGTAGGTACACGTGCTCAAAACCTTGGGTACAGAGTAGATATGGCAACACCATTTGATGTAGATCACTCTGGTGACTACGATTTAGAAGAATTATTCAACTGGATGGATAATATCGTTAAAAACGGTAGATAATTACAATTAAATACCAAAATACTAAAGGAGCTACCTAGTAGCTCCTTTTTCATATACAATTATAAATTTTTTTGTGTTTTCAATTATAAATGTTATTGTGAAAGTCCCTCTCCGACTATCAATAATCTGCACCATTATCTACTCAGTACATCACCCTATTATAATAACAAAAGAGTTCAAACAAAAAAGGATGCTCCCTGTAAAATACAGGGAAACATCCATGTGTTTGAGCCAGTAGAAAACAACTGTTATGCTTTCACCATGATAGAAAATTAAACTTCAGGGAATAAAGCTGTAGATAAGTAGCGTTCGCCTGTATCAGGGAGAATTACTACAATATTTTTGCCTTTATTTTCAGGGCGTTTTGCCAATTCTTGAGCCGCCCAAAGCGCAGCACCAGAGGAAATACCTACCAATACACCTTCTGTGTGACCGAAAGCTTGAGATGTAGCAAAAGCATCCTCGTTAGAAACTTGGATTACTTCATCGTAAATGTTAGTATCCAATGTATCTGGAATAAAGCCAGCACCTAAGCCTTGGATTTTATGAGGGCCTGGTTTACCATTAGACAATACAGGAGAATCTGCTGGTTCTACGGCAACCACATGTACATCAGGGTTTTGTTCTTTCAAGTAGCGACCTGCACCTGTCAACGTACCGCCTGTACCAACACCAGATACGTAGATATCTACGGTACCATCAGTATCTTGCCAGATTTCAGGACCAGTTGTTCTGTAGTGAATTGCAGGATTAGCTTGATTTACGAACTGACCGGCTTCAATAGCACCAGCTGTAGCCGTTACGATTTCCTTAGCTTTTGCAATAGCGCCTTTCATACCAAGAGAACCGTCAGTCAATACGAGCTGAGCACCATAACCAAGCATTAATTTACGGCGTTCAATGGACATTGTTTCAGGCATTACGATTACAACTTTATAGCCAAGCGCAGCACCTACAGCAGACAAGCCAATACCAGTATTACCAGATGTAGCTTCTACGATTGTGCCGCCTGGTTGTAATTCACCAGATTCAACTGCAGCTTGAATGATTGCTGCTGCGATACGGTCTTTTACGGAACCGCCTGGGTTAAAGTATTCCAATTTTGCGAAAATATTAGCGTTTGCACCATATTTTTTACCAAAACGTGTAGCAGCTAATAATGGTGTTTTACCAATTAATTCAACAAAAGATTTTGCAATTTTAGACATAGTGGTCACTCCTTATTAAATAGAACCATCCCAGTTATCATATTTTGTATCAAGTTTTGCGTAAGTCCCATCGATTACATCTTGAAGGGTTACGTTTTCTAAATAATCATGGATATAGTTTTGTAATCCTGCCCAGAAACCAACGGTACGTTCGTTGATCACTGTATCAGTACTCACCCCTTCATCAAGGGTAGAGATGATAGCCATAGATTCCTCTGTAGCAAGTAGAATTTCAATAATTGTATATTCTTTAGGGCTTTTAGATAAGCGATAGCCGCCATACTTACCGCGGATACTATCCACTAGTTTTGCAGCGCCTAAACGAGCTACGATACCTTCTAGGTATTTTTCAGATATGCCTTGTCGTTCTGCTACAGATCGCAAGGAGACAGGTTTATCTTGACCTTGCTCTGCCAAATCGATGAGGACCATCAATGCATACCGACCTTTTGTGGAAATCCTCATATATTTTGCCTTTCTTTGTAAATATTAGTATTAACACACCCTATACTATAAAGTGCTTTTATTATATTTATAAAACTATTTATAAAACCTTTCATATTAATAGGAATTAATTTCATTATAGACCACTCACTATAAAAATGCAAGAACTTATTTCCTACTTTTATAAAGGGATATTAACAACACAAAAGGACCAGCCCGAAGACCAGTCCTTTTGCGTATAGTTTGTAGTTTGTTATATGAGGTTTACCATGATGAATTGGAGAGGGTTCATCTGGTATTGGGACTTACCGTATCGTCAGGAAAACGATGCGCGCCCGTGTTTATGTCATTTGAGGAGTTGTCTAGATTACTCTAGCATTTAAGTATAAGTTTCTTAATTAGATTTTACCTACAAGATCAAGACCTGGTTTCAAAGTATCTTTACCTGGTTTCCAACGTGCAGGGCACACTTGATCGCCATGTTTAGCTACGAATTGAGCAGCTTGTACTTTACGAACCAATTCTTCAGCGGAACGGCCGATACCCATATCATGAATTTCTGCTGTACGCACGAAGCCTTCTGGATCTACTACGAATGTACCACGGTAAGCCATAGCAGATTCTTCTTGGAATACATCGAAGAAATCAGCTAATTCATGTTTTTTGTCAGCCAACATGTAGTACTCGATTTTATTGATGCTTGGAGAAGCATCAGACCATGCTTTGTGAACGAATTCGGAGTCACAAGATACGGAGTAAACTTCGCAACCCAATTCTTTCAACTCTGCATAGGAGTTTTGTACGTCTTCCAACTCAGTAGGGCATACAAATGTGAAGTCTGCTGGATAGAATACAAATACAGACCATTTACCCAACACGTCTGCAGTGCTAACTTTTACCAATTCAGGTTTTTTGAAAGCATCAAGTGTAAATTCAGGAAGTTGTTTACCAATAATAGACATGTTATGTCCTCCTTATTTGAGTTCCATATGTAACGAATATATTTATATTGGTGTACTTAACACCATATCTATATCTATCTTTGTCTATATAATAACAAATATCATTCAATATTGCAAGCGTTATTTTTAAATTTATCGATATATTTTTTCCAACTTTTTTCGATGTAAGCAAAAAAGAGAAGAAAGATGCTCATTTCTGAGCATCTTTCTTCTTTTTACGTACTATTTTTTTAGTTCTAAGATTGCATCTACGAAACCACGGAATAATGGATGTGCATTATTTGGGCGAGATTTAAGTTCTGGATGTGCTTGTGTACCAATAAAGAATGGATGATTTTTTACTTCAATACTTTCAACAAGACGGCCATCTGGAGATGTACCTGAAATCACAAGACCTGCATCGGTCAATTGTTGACGGTATTCATTGTTGAACTCATAGCGATGACGATGACGTTCATAAATCAAATCTTCCCCATAAGCTTCGTGAGTTTTCGTACCGGCTTCCACTTTGCATGGATAGATACCTAGGCGCATTGTACCGCCTTTTTTATCTACATCAACTTGATCACTCATCAAGTCAATTACTTTGTACTTAGCATTTTCATCGAATTCGCTAGAGGTTGCTCCTTCCATGCCACATACGTTACGAGCAAATTCCATTACTGCAGATTGCATGCCAAGGCATAGGCCAAGATATGGAATATTGTTTTCACGAGCGTATTGGATTGTGCGGATTTTACCTTCTACACCACGGGAACCAAATCCACCAGGTACGATGATACCTTCAACACCTTCAAATACCTCTTTAGGATCTACAGATGTATCATCAAGTTCTTCAGAGTCAATCCAACGAATATTCACTTTAGTACCCGTAGCAATACCAGCATGATCTAGAGCTTCAACTACGGATAAATACGCATCATGCAACGCTACATATTTACCAACAATAGCAACTGTAATATCTTTATTAGGATTCAAGATCTTATGAACCATTTCTTTCCATGCAGTCATATCACATGGACGATCTTCAAGACCTAACTTTTTGATAACAATATCGTCAAGACCTTGATCTTGCATCATCAATGGCACTTCATAGATAGAGCTACAAGTTTGATTTTCAATAACTGCTTCAGGTTCTACGTCGCAGAACAAAGCAAGTTTTTCTTTCATATCATCAGAGATATGTTTCTCACTACGACATACCAAAATATCTGGTTGAATACCAATGCTACGCAATTCTTTTACACTATGTTGTGTAGGTTTTGTTTTCAACTCGCCTGCGGCATTGATGTAAGGCACTAATGTAACGTGAATATAAAGTACGTCGTTACGGCCTACCTCTTTTTTCACTTGGCGAATGGCTTCCATGAATGGCAAGCTTTCAATATCACCTACGGTACCACCGATTTCTGTAATAACTACATCAGCATTATCCTCTTTACCTACACGGTAAACATTTTGTTTAATTTCATTTGTAATATGTGGAATCACTTGTACAGTGCTACCTAGGTAATCACCTTTGCGTTCTTTATTGATTACAGACCAATATACTTTACCAGCTGTAATATTGGAACGTTTACTAAGGTTAATATCGATAAAGCGTTCATAATGGCCCAAATCAAGGTCAGTTTCGGCGCCGTCATCTGTTACAAATACTTCACCATGTTGGTAAGGGCTCATCGTACCCGGATCGATATTAATGTATGGGTCAAATTTTTGAATCGTTACATTGAAACCACGGTTTTTTAGTAAGCGACCCAAAGATGCTGCTGTAATTCCCTTCCCAAGAGAAGAAACAACGCCGCCAGTTACGAAAATATACTTAGTTGCCATGATGCCTCCCACCTATTACATTTTTTCCGGAGCGGAAATACCTAAAATACCCAAGCCTTGACGAAGAACGAGGGCAATCGCTGTAATTAATCCAAGACGAGCTTGTTGTAATGCTGGATCTACGCCAATGATACGACCTTGACGGTAGAATGAATGGAACATGCTTGCCAAATCATATAGATAACGAGCAATACGATGAGGTGCACGATGTTCGGCAGCTTGAACGACCTCTTCCGGATATTCAGCTAATTTCTTAATTAATTCTAATTCCATTTCACTTGTAAGTGTTGTGAAATCAGTTTCACTATAATCGCCAAATGCAATGCCAGCTTCACGCACTTGGTTGTAAATGCTGTGAATACGAGCATGAGCATATTGGATATAATACACTGGGTTGTCATTACTGCGAGATTTTGCCAAGTTAATATCGAAATCAAGTTGGCTATCTAAGGAGCGCATCAAGAAGAAATAGCGAGACGCATCTACGCCAACCTCTTCAATCAATTCATCTAATGTAACGCTATCACCACTACGTTTAGACAATTTAACAAGTTGTCCGTCACGGAACAATGCTACCATTTGTAATAACAATACTGTTAATTTATCAGGGTCATAACCAAACGCCGCCATAGCCGCTTTTACACGACATACATAGCCATGATGGTCAGCGCCCCAAATATCAATCATCTCTTTGAAGCCACGATCATATTTATTGCGATGATATGCAATATCTGCCGCCAAATACGTAGGAACTCCATTATCACGGATAACTACGCGGTCTTTATCATCACCATAATCAGTAGATTTTAACCATAAAGCACCGTCTTTTTCATAAACTTTGCCAAGGGCCTTTAACGCCTCTACGGAATGATGAATCTCATCAGTTTCATGAACTGTACGTTCAGAGAACCAATTATCGAACGTAACGCGGAAGTTTCTTAATGATTCTTCTAAGCGAGCTAATTTTTCTTTTAAGCCCTCTTCCTTGAACAATGCTACGCGATCAGCTTCAGTCATAGCGTTTAGTTTATCAAAGCCTTCTCGTTCTGCAATCGCTTTCGCTGTTTCAATAATATCTGGGCCACGATAGCCATTTTCAGGGAACACTAAAGCCCCTTCTGGAATATCGAACTCAGGCATAGAACCGTCTTCATTGCGTTTAGGTGGGAATACTAATGTAGCACCTTGTAACTCTTGGAAACGGTACTCAATAGAAATAGCCATGTTGTCGATTTGATTGCCTGCATCATTGATATAGTATTCAGATTGTACATTGTAACCCGCTGCACGTAACAAGTTTACAAGAGCACTACCGTATGCAGCACCGCGACCATGACCAACATGCAATGGTCCTGTAGGGTTTGCACTTACGTACTCTACTTGAATCGTATCGCGCGCACGCAATGGTTGAACACCGTACTCAGTACCAGCATTCAAAATGGCTTTTAACGTATCATACACCATATCAGATTTCAAAAAGAAATTAATAAAACCTGCGCCGGCAACCTCAGCACGTTCAAGCCAATCAAAATTCATATGACTAATCAAAGCTTCAGCAATAGCTCGAGGATTTTGACGAGCTACACGAGCGGATTGCATAGCGATGTTTGTAGAAAAAT
>OGZS01000788.1_pt1 | contig 10623 bp, 5 predicted proteins | sample 1576901 | NCBI WGS metagenome assembly OGZS01 (sample SAMEA3541563, study PRJEB24748) | human gut metagenome | biome: human gut; feature: human-associated habitat; material: faeces | place: China | collected 2012 | reverse complement strand
TCAATTTTGCCATCAAAGAGCCTTCTTCTGCATCAAATCCTGCATGAACAATCCCACTGTTTGCTTTGGACGTTCCACAACAGATATCTGCTTCTTTTTCCAGTACACAAAATTTTCCCTGATACCGGGACAGCTCTCTGGCGATTGCCGAACCGCTGACGCCTGCTCCGATTATGATTACATCATACATTTGACTTCCTCCCATACAACATAAAAGAGTCTGACAAACAACGTATCTTTCGATACGCCATCCGCCAGACTCTCTTCTCTTTGGCTTTTCTATTCTGTTATTACCACTATATACCTATTGCCTTACGATTGACAAGTCTTTTTACAAAATTATTTACACTTCCTCTTCTTTTGCCCAGCCGTGTGCATATCGAACTGCTTTTTTCCATCCGCTGAGCATCTTTTGTCTTGTTTCTTTTGCAATCTGCGGCTGGAAGATCCGGTCAATGGTCCAGTTCTTTTTCACATCCTCTTTATCTTTCCAGTATCCCACTGCAAGTCCTGCCAGATATGCCGCTCCCATTGCCGTGGTCTCCACACAGTTCGGACGATGTACCGGCGCTTGACTCACATCCGCCTGGGCCTGCATCAAAAAATTATTGGCGCTGGCTCCGCCATCTACTTTCAATGCAGAAAGTAAAATTCCAGAATCTGCTTTCATTGCCTCTAACACATCGTTCACCTGATATGCAAGAGATTCCAATGTGGCGCGGATAATATGATCTTTATTTACCCCACGTGTCAGCCCGACAATGGTTCCTCTGGCATACTGATCCCAGTAAGGAGCTCCCAATCCGGTAAAAGCAGGCACTACATAACATCCGTTGCTGTCTTCTACCTTCTGCGCCAGATATTCTGTATCGGATGCGGAATCGATCAGACGCAGCTCATCTCTGAGCCATTGGATCGCTGCACCTGCAACAAATACAGAGCCTTCTAATGCATAATGAACCGTACCATCTATTCCCCATGCGATCGTTGTAACCAGCCCGTTTTTCGAAAAGACCGGTGTTTCTCCTGTATTCATCAAAAGAAAACATCCCGTACCGTATGTATTTTTGGCTTCTCCTTTTTCAAAACAAGTCTGTCCAAACAGTGCTGCCTGCTGATCTCCCGCTGCTCCTGCAATGGGGATCCTGCCGCCGAAAAAGGAGGGGTCGCTGTCTCCATAAATCTCGCTGGACGGCTTTGCCTGGGGCAGCATACTCTTTGGAATATCCAGTTCCTTTAAGATTTCATCATCCCATTTCAGCGTATTGATATTAAACAGCATGGTTCGGGATGCATTGGAATAATCGGTCACATGAACCGCCCCTTTGGTCAGTTTCCAAATCAGCCAGGTCTCCACGGTTCCAAACAGCAGTTCGCCCCGATTTGCCCGTTCTCTGGCTCCTTCCACATGATCCAGGATCCACTTCACCTTCGTACCGGAAAAATAGGCATCGATCACAAGACCTGTTTTCTTCTGAAACATCTCGGTAAGACCTTTTTCTTTCAGGCTGTCACAATATTCCGAAGTCCTCCTGCACTGCCAGACAATCGCATTGTATACCGGTTTTCCGGTATTTTTATCCCACACGATCGCAGTTTCTCTCTGGTTGGTAATTCCGATTGCTGCAATATCCGATGCAGAAGCATAGATCTCGTTCATTGCCTGTCTTGCAACGGCAAGCTGTGTGGACCAGATTTCCCCCGGATCATGCTCCACCCAGCCGGGCTTTGGAAAGTACTGGGTAAATTCCTTTTGTGCCATGCTGCAGATTTCCCCTTTTTCATTGAATAAAATGCACCGGTTACTGGTTGTTCCTGCATCCAGTGCCATCACATATTTCGCCATTCTTTTGTTCCTCCTGTTATAATGTCCAGACCTCCCGGTTGGTTGTCGAAACCGCGACCGCTCCTGCTGACAGCGCCTGGATCACATCTTCCCGGTCTGTCACCAGTCCGCCTGCGATCATGGGGATCCGGCTTACCTTCGCAATTTTTCGAAGTACTTTCGGCATCACTCCCGGAAGCACCTCTATAAAGTCCGGCCGGGACATCCCACGTTGCGACTCCAGATTTTCGATATTTTTCAGCGCCAAAGAATCAATCACAAAAAAGCGCAGTACGGTAAAAAGCCCCAGCTCTTTTGCCCGCCGCACCAACGCCGGTTTGGTTGTGATGATCCCGTCTGCTTTTGTCTGCCGTCTGATAAACTCCACGGAAATTTCTTTCGTACTGAGTCCTGCGATCAAATCGATATGCACCAGCGCCTTTTTCCCGGAATCTTTGATCCGATCCACAATCTCCGGGATCGTGCAGATATCTCCATAGAGCACAAAGATCACCTGGATTTCTTCCATTTCTACTGCTGCCTGCAATCCGTCGTCATGTTTCACTGCCGCAATGACCGGATTGGCTTCTACTGCATCATAAAACTCCTGATTCATCACTCACCTCTGTATGCTTTTTTCTTATTTTAACACTCCGCCTGCCAGAAAGCAACAGAATGTCTATTTTTCATTTTGCATCCCAAAGAAAAAATGCTGCTCCCTCTCCGTCAAGGGATACAGCATTTTTTCTGTATTTTTTATGAACTTTTATGCTTCACTTGCTTTCTCATCTGCTGCGTTTTTAGTTGTTCCTGCAGCCGGTGTATACACATAATTCTTTTTGAATCTGCGTTTTCTTGTGATCCACATAACCAATGACAGTACAAACAATGCTCCAAATACGATCAGCAGTGTTCTTACGACATTAACTACCAGAAGTCCGGTATCTTTGATTTCTGTATCTTTTCCGATTCCGTTCATACCGCTGGAATTTGCAATGGCATACAGATTTCTGTGACACGCTTCTCTCATGGCATTGACGATCACCGGATCCTTCTCATATTTTGGAAGTAATTTTGTTACATACGGCATCATGGCATCAAATGTAGAAACTCCGGACAGTACGCCGTCCACACCGTTTACATAAGTAGTCAGAACGTTGTCTGTAATAATCAGTCCGTCACATCCCCATTCTTCTCTGAGGATTCCTGTCACCAGTGGTTTGTTTCCGCCGGACCATGTGCATCCCCAGCGTGTGTAGGCGATCATGACGCCATTGGCATTTCCTTTTTCTACCGGAGCCTGGAATGCTTTGAGATAAATCTCTCTGGCAGCCTGCTCGTTGAGCCATACTCCAAGACCGATACGGTCCTGCTCACTGTCATTTAAGGCAAAGTGTTTCATTACAACACCCACACCTTTTTCTTCGATTGCCGCAACTTCATATTCTGACATCTCTCCGGAAAGGAATCCGTCTTCACTGTAGTATTCAAAGTTACGTCCGCCATACGGAGTTCTGTGGATATTGTTTCCCGGTCCGTACAGAATGGAAACCCCTGCTTTCAGACAGTTATTTCCGATCACTTTTCCGATCTCTGTCATCAGATCCCGGTTGAATGTTGCCGCCATTACGTCTTCGGAAGTAAATGCTGTCGCATCCATCTCTGTTTTATCCGATGCGATCAGGGATGCAGTCAGTCCCTGCGGACCGTTTTCATCACGGGTTCCCGGTGCCTGAACAGATTCCAGAGGCATGGTCCAGTGGAAAGAATCTCCGATAAACGCTACCATATCATCAAAGCTTAACTGATCCAGCAATGCTTCCCATCCTTCATCGTCATAATCCAGCCCAATCATATCCACCAGTTTCTTTCCATTTTTCGCTTTCATAGTCGGCATTTCGGCTTCGTCATAATCTTTTGGATCATACTGGATATCCTGAAGATCCTCGATCATTTTCTCTGTCAGTTTTAATTTCAGGACAGACTGTGGAAGTGTACCATCCCAGTTATTTCTGGATACGTAAGTAACCTCTTCTTCTGTTCCTTCATACAGATTGATGTCTGCGTCTGAAAGCTGATTTTTGATCTCTGTTCCGTTTGCAGAAACTGCATAAGTTTTGTCATCAAATTTCGGATTGTTATATTTATAAGTCAGCTGTGCATTTCCGTCTGCATCCATACGTCCATTGGTATTGGCCGTTGTATATCCTTTGGCTGCCAGAATGTTGTTAACCGCATTGTGCGCATCTGTTGCCGCTGTCAGATAGTAATCCCCTGCATCCAGAATATATGTGCCTGCTCCGTATGCATCGTAGGAAGCCAGTTCTCTTCTGTCGACTGTGATCGTGAGAGTCTCGGATGCTCCCGGTGCAATCTCATTTGTCTTTCCGAATCCGCACAGCGCTACGGAAGATTTTTCCACTTTATTGTCAATGTCGTACTGTGTGTATGGAGACTGTGCGTAGATCTGTACGGTCTCTTTTCCAGAGTACTGATCTCCTGTGTTTGTGACTTTTACAGAAATCTCAAAAACATCTTTTTCTTTGTTGTATGTCACATGCATATCGCTGTATTTAAAATCTGTATAACTCATCCCATATCCGAACGGATACGCAACGTCATCATGATATGCATATTCTCCGGTATTTTCAGACTTCATGACATAATCTTCATAACGGGTCTCATAGTATTTATATCCTACGTAAATTCCTTCCTGATAAATCATGTACGTTTTTGCGTGTTCTGGAATGATCCCTTCTTCATATCCCTCATATTCTGTCGGAACAAAGTTCATCATTGCCGGAGCAGAAAAGTTATCATACAGATATGTATCAACCAGACTTCCGGACGGTGTCACGTTTCCTACCAGGATCTCTGCCACTGCGTTGATACCAGAAATTCCAACGTCACCAATCCACATACACGCGTCTACATCATACTCATTATTTTTCAGGAAATCTACCTGCAAGGTATTGGCAGAATTGATCAAAACTACAATTTTCTTTACATTGCCGGATTTTTTCATCTCTGCTATATTTGTCAGCATTTCTTTCTCATTTTCATCCAGAGTCAGATAATTGGTCTCTTTGAAATCCAGATCTGCTCCCTCTCCACCGATACGAGACAGTACCACGATAGCAGCATCCCCATAAGATGCTACAGAATCTTTCACGTCATCTGTGTATACATTCCATGGAACTTCGGCTGTTTTTTCTCCTTCTTCTGCAACCATTCCGGCTGTCTTTCTTGCATATTTGCTTCCCGGACCTTCACTATAGAAGTTCCAGAGTTTTTTATTGACTTCAAATCCACTTTTCTCAAGAGCGGTTTTCAGTGTGTCTGCAGAAGATGCATCAATGTTGCCGGAACCGGTTCCTCCGTAAACCAGATTTACGGAAGAGTTGGAAAAGCAGCTCACTTTTGCACCTTTTTCCAGCGGAAGCGCATTGTTTTCATTCATCAAAAGCGCTGCTCCCTCTGCTTCTACTGCTTCACAAAGTTTCAGACCATACTCGTTCATTTCTTCTGTTGTTTTGAAATCAGATTCATAATACATGGCATTTTTGTCTTCATTTTTCAGTTTCCAGAAAGAACCGCCCACAAATGCTGCCACGGTATTGTCAAACATGGATAAAAATACCAGGATCGGAATCAAGACGATGGAAATGATCCCACTGAAAAATGTCAGCCCTTTCCATGGGCGTGTCGCTTTTCGTCTTGCTTTGCGATACGCTTTTTTCCTTACTTTTGCTTCTTGCTTTGTTTCACTCATTACTAAATCCTCCCAATTTATTTCCTGCCTTTGATCGCTGTCCACTGTATTTAAGACTGTTTAAACTTCTCCGGAACCTGTTCGATCTGTGTCCATTTTTTCATGGCATCCTCTAATGTCATACCCTGACTGATCGCATCCTTACGGACTGCGTTGACTGCCTGGATCTCTTTCATTCGTTTTCCGGTCAGTGTATATCCCTTCATCGCGATCAGTGTAATGATCCATGCAAGCATCGGAACGATACAGAACAATACGATCACCACGCCGTGCATTCCGTCGGAATACGGGGTATTTCCATCTGGAAGTGTCTGGATACCGATCATGGCAACTGCCACGCCGACTACGGTAGAGCCAAGAGAGCTTACCAGCTTGTCAACCAGCGAGAACAAGGTTCCCATAATCCCCGGAATGTATCTTCCGGAACGGAATGTCTCGTAATCGGAGCAGTCTGCCACCATCGGGATCGGCATATCTGCGGTAGAATAATATGCCCCGTATCCGATTCCAAAAAAGATGATAAACAAAACCGTATATAAGTTGACCGGACCAAGGCTTAAGTTCCATGCCGGATTCCCCTGTTTCCACAGCACGAGAAGTACCAGAACTCCAACATACATTGCCAGTGCGATTCCTGTATATCGAACCAGTGACGCTTTCTGCCCGTGTTTCTGGGATGTCCGCACTGTCAGCAAAAAGAACGGTACGGAGAAAATATATCCCACGATCATCATCGGCAGATACAGACCGTCATAATTTCCCATCATGGCTCCATACAGCATACACAGAACAGTCATATTGGTGGCAATCGAAAATGCCAGCTTGCAGCCAGCCCCGGCGATCATCAGACGCTGCAGCTCTTTGTTGGCTTTCAAAATTGCCAGATATTCTTTGACTTTGACTTTCTCCTGTGTTTTGCTCACTCCGAAAAATTCCGGACGGTCCTTTTCCCAGATTCCGATCACTGCAAGCAGTGTCAGAACCGCAGATACCACGATTGCCAGCGGGATCATGACATTGAAGAAGTCCGCACTGTTATAACCACCAAGTTTTTCACTTAAAATCGGAGCTAAAAACTGTACCAGCCCCATTCCGATCAGACTTGCAATGGTATTAAAAATCGTAAATAACGGTCTCTGCTTCGGGTCGTTTGTCAGACAGGTCTGTCCGGAACGGGTACATGCTGTCTGAAATGTATAACCAATGACATACAGTGCATAAAATAATACGAAGCACACATAACGAAGCCACATCATGTCCCCGCTGATGATCCGTGTCCCAAAATACAGACAGATCGATGACACGATCATGATCACATTTCCCAGAACCATAAACGGTCTGAATTTTCCGAACTTTGTAGAAGTTCTGTCGATCAGCGCTCCGATGATCGGATCTGTCACGGCATCAAACAGACGCATGACAGTCACCATGGTGGTGGCAAATATCAAAAGAAGTCCCAGCACACCATTTGCATAATATGCGATAAAATTTAGGGTCAGAATGTAATATACATTCGTTGCCCCGTTATTCATAGGGAACAGGATCAGCTGGTACAGCTTTGCTCTGTTCATTCCCTGTGTTGTCGCTTTTTCCTGTGACATAATTTTCCTCTTTCTATACCCAGTTTTTGCTCTTTGTCTTTTTCAGCTTATATGCCGGATTCGGTGTCTCCACAAGGCGAACCTGGATCTGGTCTGTACAGCCTTCTTTTGTCCTGACTTCGAATGTATTCTCCTTCTCCAGCACTACAGAAAATTCAAAAATATGAGCCCCCTGCTTTTCTTCTGCCAGTTTCCCATTCTGGTACAATGCAACATTGCTGCAGTTGGAATATACTTTGATCTTGCTCTTCTTCTGTGTTCTGTCCACATATCTTCTTCCACAGATATAGACAAATGCTTCTTCACTCCAGTAGGCTTTGTAAAGATAAAAACTGTCTTTTTTGATCTTTCTGTCAAACGTGATCAGTCCTTTGTGATTCATGCCCGGCTCTCCGCCCTGATCTCTGGCATCTGCCGCGAAATCAAACATATTCCACACATAAGTTCCCCACATAAACGGATGTCTTTTGAAACATTCCAGCATATACTCATGATACACTGCCTGATATTCCTCTGTATGATCTCCGCGTTTTGGGTGCTCGGAATGGAGATTCGGCATCCCTTCTGCCCCGTATTCAGAATAACACAGCGGACGTTTCGGCCAGATCTTATGGAAGCCTTTCAGAAACAAATCATTTAACCATGGGAACGGAACATACCATCCCAGATATAGATTATATCCCACCAGATCTGTAATATGCACGACTTTGTGTGTCGGCATACACATGGCATAACAAGCCAGAGTGGTCGGTCTGGACGGATCCAGCTCATGGACCAGATCATTGAGCATGTGATGATTATCCAGCATATCTGCACGATTCTTGTCTTTGATCGTGATCTCATTGGAAATTCCCCATGTCACGATAGACGCATGATGATAATTCTGAATAATCAGCTCTTTCATCTGGGATACCGTGTTGTCTCTTCCATTGACCAGATGCTCGGAAATATATGGAATTTCTGCCCATACGACCATTCCATACTGATCGCACAGATCATAGAAATACTGGTCATGCTGATAATGTGCCAGTCGGATACTGTTTGCCCCGACTTCCCGGATCAGCTCCATATCCTTATCATGATGTTCTTTTGTGATGGCATTTCCCAGTTCTTTCCAGTCCTGATGGCGGGAAACTCCGTGAAGCGGATAGGATCTTCCATTCAGGAAAAATCCCTGTTTCGGATCAAACCGATAACTTCGGAACCCGATCTTTTGTTCCACACAATCTGTCACCTTGCCGTCACAGAACAACTCTGCACAGACCGTATACAAGTATGGATCCAAAGTTCCGTCCCACAGATGAACCTCTGGAATCTCCATCCGGCATGTTGTTCCTTCCCCATGCGCCACAGCTACTCCGGTGTGATCCAGCACGCTCCAGCGTACACTGTCACATGCTCCGGTTACATACGCCTCGGCAATCAGCACTCCATCCGTTTCTTCCACTTTCGGAGTCAGCCGGATTCCCGGACCTCCGAAATAATCCAGATCAAAATGAGAACGAGACACTGTTAAAATTGTAACATCCCGGTAAATCCCGCCGTAAAACGTAAAATCCGCCCGCTGAGGATATACCTTGTCGCCTGCTTTATTATCCACGTACAGAACCAGTTCATTTTCTCCCTGTAATTGCTCTGTGATTTCCACTCGAAACGTCGAATATCCGCCGTCATGAGTTGCGATTTCTTTTCCGTTGAGACAGACACGGCAGGATGCATTGACTCCTGCAAATTCCAGATAAACACACTCTGTCTGCGCTTCAAATGCCGGCTTTGCAAAGGTTTTCTGATACGTGCACTGATCGCGCATATAGTCATTTCCGCCGTCCTGACCGTCTTTTCCATTCCAGGTATGCGGCAGATCCACCGGTTTTGTCTTTCCATCCGGAGAAGTAAAAAGCCAGCCTGTCATCAGTTTTTCACTTTTTCTAACCATTCTTTTTCTGAAGGACTCCTTTCTGTTCGTCATGTCAAACTTCGTTGATTTGTGACCTTTTGTTTGACACTATCTTAACAATTTCTTATTTTTTGCTCAACCGCTTTTACCTAAGTGATGTTTTTGCACGCATAAGTGCAAAAAAAGTCCCAATGTTTCAATCCATTGGAACTTTTTCCCATTCTTTTTTTACCGGAAATAAAATTTTCAGGCAAAAACAACCGTCTTTGATTTTCACCTGAAACACTCCGTTATATTTTTTCACTGTATTTTTAATGCTGCGCAGTCCATAGCCATGATAATCTTTGTCATGCTTGGTGGTCACCGGAAGATTGTCCTCAAACTCCAGTTCACGCTCTACCGGATTCATGATCTGGACGATCAGAAACTGATGCTGTCTGTGGATCAGCACGTCGATCTGACGTTTTTCTTTCTCTTTGAAATGTTTCACACATTCGATCGCATTGTCCATGGCATTTCCAAAAATCGTGTACAGATCCACAGGGTGCAGAAATTCCAGTCCTTCTCCGTCTGCCACACAGGAAACTACAATATTATTTGCCTTACATGCCAGACTTTTTTCTGTCAGGATCGTATCCAGAACATCATTGCCGGTCTTGACCATGGCTTCGTAAATCTGGATCGAATCCTGGATTTCTTCAATATATTTCTCCCGTTCTTCCTTGGTGCACATATCCCTAAGGGCTGAAATCTGATGTTTTAGATCGTGACATTTCCGGTTGATGATATCAATATTCTCTTTCGCAATCCGATAATGCTCTTTCTGCTGCCTCCAGAGAAGATCCGAAACCAGACGCTCCTGACGCATCGCGCTTTTCTTAAACAACTCATTTTGCAGATACAACACCACAACACATAAAATCTGCATCTGCAGGATGCCAAACCAGTCCCCGCCCTGCAGCAGTTCATTTTGTATCCCGCTACACTGCTCCACAAACCATAAAAACAGATATCCCTGCATTCCCAATAAAACTAGTGCAGAAGTCAGCTGTCTTGGTCCGATCAAAAAGCGCTTGTCTTCCGGAATCCAGATTGCTACCGTATACCTGCAGACAATCACTCCGATGGCTCCCACCAGAAACAGCACTGCCGGAAATACGGACGTGGGAATCCCCCATCTCTTGTTCAGCAAATAACAGCATACCATACTCACTTCATACGCCAGATACCAGGTGCAGGATGCCCAGACTGCATAATACGATGCCACTGTCCATGTTATCCTGACGTTGACCCACAGCGCCAGCATCATCAGAATGTATCCAAGTCCCATCCAGATTGTGGCTCCCACATAATTTTCCGCCTGCAGCCAAAAAAACATCCCTGCCTGAGTCAGAAAAATGGCTGCCGCCGTGATCAGCATAGACCAGCGAAAATGCTTTCTTTTGGAAAATCCGGCGGCATAAATCACGCCAAATCCCAGGTACATCAGCGTTGCCAGTATCGTTACAATCCAAATCATCGTTGATTT
>OGZS01000779.1_pt1 | contig 10888 bp, 7 predicted proteins | sample 1576901 | NCBI WGS metagenome assembly OGZS01 (sample SAMEA3541563, study PRJEB24748) | human gut metagenome | biome: human gut; feature: human-associated habitat; material: faeces | place: China | collected 2012 | reverse complement strand
TATAGTTCTTTTATGAATGATATGTGGGATAATAACTTTTTTACTAATGATTTTTTTAAGAATATGGTGTATCCAGATAACTTATTAAAAGCTCATCAATCTAAGAGATGCCCTCAGTGTGGTATTACTTATGATGAATTCAATCGGGTAGGTAAGTTTGGCTGTGGTCAATGTTATGAGACTTTTAATAGTGAAATAAATCCATTATTAGAACGAATACAAGGTAGTTCTGAGTATGAAGGGACTATACCTAGTCGTGGTACTAATGTTTTTAAAGCAAAGTATGAAGTAAAGCAATTGCGCCGTCAATTAGATACAGCTATTCAAGCTGAAAACTTTGAAGAAGCTGCAATTTTGAGAGATAAAATTAAAAATCTAGAAGTTATCATTGATGGTGATAACGAATAGGAGGTTCTTATGTTAGATACTATATTGGACTCTCCGCTAAGTCAGTGGCTGTGTCAGGATACAGAGGCGACAGACCACATTGTAATTTCAAGCCGTATACGATTGGCGAGAAATTTTGATGATATATTGTTTACGAATCGTGAAGATACAGTTTCCTTAGAAAAAGTGAATACAATCTCTCGAGGCCTATTGCCAATATTAAAAAAGGCTGATGAGCACCAATATACAAATATTAGCCTTGAGCAATTAAGTCAATGTGAACGTGCTGTCTTAGTTGAAAAGCATTTAATGAGTCCTGCTTTAGAGGAACAATTACCGTATCGTAATTTGATCGTATCTGATGATGCTTCTATCGCAATTATGGTAAATGAAGAAGATCATTTACGTATTCAATCTATGGCTCCAGGACTTAAATTGCAACAAGCTTATAATCATGCGGTTCAAATTGATAAAGCTATCGAAGCAAAATACCCTTATGCCTTTGATGAGCGATTTGGTTATTTAACTGCTTGCCCCACTAATGTGGGTACAGGTTTACGGGCCTCTGTTATGTTACATTTACCCGCATTGACGTTATCTGGTCGTATTACGAGACTCATTCGTAACATAATACAACTAGGTTACTCTGTACGAGGGTTGTATGGGGAAGGTTCCGAAGCTTTAGGTTGTATTTACCAGATTTCTAATCAACGAACGATGGGTATTAGTGAAGAAGCAACTATTGAGCAATTGATTAAAATCGTAGAAGGAATTATTGCAGAAGAACGAAAGTCTCGGCAATCTTTATTACACAACGATAAAGAAGGTTTGGAAGATATACTTTGGCGATCCTATGGAATTTTACAATATGCACGACGTGTAAGCGGTAAAGAGGCACTTAGTAAGCTTAGCGACATTCAATTAGGTGTAGATTTAGAAATATTACCATTCTGGGGTAAAGATACTTTTAATGAGCTTGTTGCTATAACTAGACCAAACTTCCTCTCTAAATACTTAGGTAGTGAAAATTTGACAGATACCGATCGCGACAGCTATCGTGCAAAGGTGATACGTCAAAAACTTTCAAATTAATATAAATACATAAATAATTAATGCATGATTATTTATTTTGTATAGATTGATTTATATAATTTTCTTAGTTTACCGTTAAGAGATTTGTAAAAAATAGTAAATATTAATACTAGATAGCATAATAGATTAATAGAGTTTAATAATATTTTTGATATTCCAATGGTTATTTCACCATTGTTTATATATATTTGAAAAGAAATAATTACAATTTACATAGATAGATGAGGTGATATTATGATGCAACGGTTTACAGACGATGCACAGCGTGTTCTTTCGTTAGCTCAAGAGGCTGCTTTGGAGTTAGGACATGACTATGTTGGTACTGAACACGTACTCATTGGCCTTACAAAGGTTAAAAATGGTGTAGCAGCTAAAGCTTTAGAAGAGCTTGGCCTTGTTACAGAAGATATTTTTGAAGCTGTAGAAGAACATGTAGGACGTGGTAATAAAAAGGCAACGTCAATATATATGACACCTCGCGTTAAACATGTACTTGAGCTTGCCATTCAAGTAGCAAATCAAATGAATCACAATTACGTTGGTACTGAGCATATTCTATTGGGCCTACTTAGCGATGGTAGCGGTGTTGCAGTTGCTATTTTACGAGCTATGAATATACGTAGTAATGATGTAGTAGAAGCAATTCGTAGTATTCTTGGCTCGAATAAAGGTAGCAATAATGGTGGTCAAGAGGGAATAAATAGCAATAATGATTTAGGTGAGCTGTCAGATTTTGCAACTGATCTTAATGAGTCTGCTAAACAAGGTAAGATTGATCCTGTTATTGGCCGCGATACGGAGATTCAACGAGTCATTCAAATTCTCAGCCGTAGAACTAAAAATAATCCTGTTCTTATTGGTGAACCAGGTGTAGGTAAAACAGCTATTGCCGAAGGCTTGGCACAGCGTATTGTGACTGATAATGTACCGGAGATTTTACGTAATAAACGCATTATTTCTCTTAGTATTGGTTCTATGTTAGCGGGTGCCAAGTACCGTGGTGAATTTGAAGAACGGTTGAAAAAAGCCATTGATGAAGTACAACAACATGATGATATGATTATCTTTATAGATGAAATTCATACATTGGTTGGGGCAGGTGCTACTGAAGGCGCTATGGATGCAGCTAATATCTTAAAGCCTGCTTTGGCACGAGGTGAATTCCAAGTTATCGGTGCCACAACACTTGATGAATATAAGAAATATATAGAAAAAGATGCTGCTTTAGAGCGTCGTTTTCAACCCGTTCAAGTAGGAGAGCCTAACGAAGAGGATGCTCTTGAAATTTTAAAGGGATTAAGAGATCGGTATGAAGCTTTCCATAAGGCTAAGATTACAGATGAGGCATTAACAGCAGCTGTGTCTTTATCTAGCCGATATATTACAGATCGATTCTTACCTGATAAGGCTATCGATGTAGTCGATGAAGCTGCATCTAAGGTTCGTATGAAAGTATTTTCTTCAGCACCTGATGTTAAAGCATTAGAGGATCGCCTCAATACAGTTAAGAAAGAAAAAGAAGCTGCGGTTACGTCTCAAGATTTCGAAAAGGCTGCAAAGCTTCGCGATGAAGAACAATTACTATTAAAAGAAATTGGTGATAAAAAATCTATCGCTAAAGAAAAAAGCGATCAAAAATTAATAGTAACAGAGGAAGACATAGCTGCTGTAGTAGCGCAATGGACAGGCATTCCAGTGGCTAAAATTGCAGAAGAAGAGTCTGCAACCTTACTACATTTGGAAGAAGAACTTCATAAACGCGTAGTAGGTCAAGATGAGGCTGTTACTGCTGTAGCTAAAGCTGTACGTCGTGCAAGGGCTGGATTAAAAGACCCAAAACGGCCTATTGGTTCATTCTTGTTCCTTGGGCCAACTGGTGTAGGGAAAACTGAGCTAGCAAGAGCGCTTGCATCCTCCTTGTTCGGCGATGAATCTGCTATGATTCGACTTGATATGTCTGAATATATGGAAAAACATACTGTGTCTCGCTTAGTCGGTGCCCCTCCAGGTTATGTAGGTTATGAAGAAGGTGGCCAATTAACAGATGCGGTACGTCGTAAACCATATAGCGTTATTCTCCTCGATGAAGTGGAAAAGGCGCATGCAGACTTCTTTAATATCTTGTTACAAGTTCTTGATGATGGTCGTCTTACTGATAGTCAAGGAAGAACTGTAGATTTCAGAAATACAGTTATTATTATGACAAGTAACTTAGGTGCTAAAGCTTTACATAAAAACTCTCCAGAACTTGGTTTTTTAGCGGCTAAAAAATCTGATTTCAATGTAGATGAAAATAAAGAAATTGAGTTCAAAGAGGCTAAGAAATCGGTAATGGATGCGGTGAAACGTCATTTTAGACCTGAGTTTTTAAACCGTATTGATGAAATGATTGTATTCCATCCATTAACAGGAGAGGACTTAAAAGAAATTGTAACCATTTTAATGAGTGATGTAACAAAACGCCTTGGAGAACGTGATTTACAATTAGAAATAACTCCTGAGGCTATGAAATTACTCGTTAAGGAGGGCTCTGATTTCACAATGGGGGCTCGACCATTAAAACGTGCTATTCAACGTTTAATTGAGGACCCAGTGTCCGATCTTATTTTGAAAGGAGATGCAAAAGAAGGTAAAATTATTAAAGTAGATGCAAAGGATAACGATCTTGTTGTATCAATATGATAAAAATACAAATTATACAGTTAATGACTACCTTTCATATAAAAAATATAAGTTAAATGGTATACTATAAAATGATGATAGTTAACCATGTAGTAAAATTATGCATAAAAGGTCATGAATGGTTATCATTCATGACCTTTCTTTTTAAATGTATTGAGGTGTTATGGCAAAAGCAAAATCTGTATTCTTTTGTCAAAATTGTGGGGCTGAATCCTCTAAGTGGATGGGCCGTTGTCCACAATGTGGAGAATGGAATACATTAGTTGAAGAAATAATTAAAGAAACTAAACATAGTCGAACACCTTCTCGAGGTGTTGGAAATCAAACGGCGAAGCCTACCGCCTTGCCAGATATCGAAATTTCTTCTATTGCACGCGTATCTACAACCTTTGGTGAAATTGACCGTGTATTAGGTGGGGGCATAGTGCCTGGTGCTCTAATGCTTTTAGGTGGTGATCCTGGTATTGGTAAATCTACTCTGTTACTACAAGTATCCCAGAAGGTAGCCGATACAGTAGGAGCAGTTCTTTATGCATCTGGTGAAGAGTCTCAGTTACAACTTAAACTTCGAGCAGAACGACTGCATATCAATAGTGAACGGTTACAAGTTATTGCAGATACTGATCTAGATCATATATTGGAGCAAGCTGAAGCAATGACTCCTTCCTTACTAGTCATTGACTCTATACAAACTATGTATACTGGAGATATAGATGCTGCGCCAGGCAGTGTTAGTCAAGTTCGTGAATGCACATCTCGCCTACTTCGCTTCTGTAAAGAACGAAATATACCTACTGTAATCATTGGTCATGTAACAAAGGAAGGCAATATTGCAGGGCCTCGTATGTTAGAGCATATGGTAGATGTAGTGCTTTACTTTGAAGGGGAGCGTTCTTATCAATTCCGTATATTACGGTCCATTAAAAACCGTTTTGGTTCTACATCAGAAACAGGTATTTTTGCCATGGTAGAGGAAGGGTTACAAGAATTATCCAATCCATCTGCTTCTCTCTTGGCAGAGCGTTCCGATGAAGAAAGTGGCAGTGCTGTTATGATTTACCTCGAAGGGGTTCGGCCCATCTTAGTAGAGGTACAAAGCTTGGTCGTTACTACGGCCTTTGGTATGCCTAGACGTACGGCGATTGGTTATGATCTTAACCGATTAATTGTATTATTAGCAGTCTTAGAAAAACGCTGTGGCTTTACATTAGGTAATAAAGACGTGTATGTAAATGTCATCGGTGGTCTCAAGGTAAATGAACCTGCTTGTGATTTATCTATGGCGGTTGCCATTGTGTCAAATCTGAAAAATCGAATCGTTCCAACAGATATGGTAATTTTAGGTGAAGTAGGCTTAACTGGTAATGTTCGCAGTATTCCTCGCATTGAACAGCGTATAAATGAAGCCAAGAAATTAGGTTTTAAAAAGTTTATTATTCCTGAAGGCAACTATAAACAAATTAAGGATAATGATAGTTCTATCAAAATTAAAGGTGTCAAATCTATACAAGAGGCGATGCAACTCGTATTTTCATAATTAGGAGGTGATTTCATGATTTATCGGATTTTACGCTATGTAATAGCCATTTTAGTAGGTACAGCCGCCTACGTGGGAATGGATAGCTTAGCACCTATTATTGACCCATATTTGGTTTCTCAATTTGAATCTTTTGGGGACATGTCGTTAACAATTGCACGTATTGCAGTATTAATCGTAGGTACTCTATTAGGCCTTGTTATTGGTTATCTGATTTCATCATTTATTCTGAAACAAGGTTTAGTAATTGCTAAAAGATTAGAGCGTATTCTTACTCATATTCCAAATCAAGAATTGATTGCAGGCACTATCGGTTTATTATTCGGCCTTATTATTGCAAATCTAATTGGCGTTGCATTCAATCAAGTACCTATTATAGGACCTTATATTCCTATAATTTTGAGTGCTATTTTTGGATATAGTGGACTTAAAATCATGGCTCGTAAAGGCCCCGAAATGTACAATAATTACGTACAACAATGGGGAGGAGATAGCACTAAAAAAACAAGTCGTTTTAAAATGTTTTCAACTCATAAATTAGATAAATCCTCTAGTACGCCAAAATTACTAGATACTTCAGTTATCATTGACGGTCGTATCAAAGAACTATGTGCTACGGGCTTCATTGAAGGCCCTCTTATGGTGCCACTATTTGTATTAAATGAGTTACAGGTAATTTCTGACTCTGCGGATGCTACGAAACGCAACCGTGGCCGACGTGGCCTTGATATTTTGAAGGATATGCAAGATGCCAATAAGGTAGCTATAGAAGTTGTTGAAGATGATTATGATGATCTTGTAGAGGTTGATTCAAAACTTATGCGACTTGCTTTAGATAAGCAATGGAAATTGATGACTAATGACTTTAACTTGAATAAGGTGGCTCGTGTACAGGGTATTGAAGTGCTTAACCTCAATGAATTGGCAAATGTATTAAAACCTGCTCTAATCGCTGGAGAATGGATTCGCGTTCAAATCATGAAAGAAGGTAAGGAAGTACACCAAGGTGTGGCTTATCTCGACGATGGCACGATGATTGTCATAGAGGATGGTAAGCCTTATGTTGGTCAAAATGTAGAGGTTATGGTTACATCCATATTACAAACGAGTGCAGGACGGATGATTTTTGCTCGTGTAGATGGAGGACAAAATGGGCAAGGCAATTAGTTGTATCGTTCTCGCTGCAGGTGCTGGTCGCCGTATGGGATATAAAGAAAATAAGATATTTATTCCTTTAGGGGGATATTCTATTATTCAACGTACCATACAGAATGTAGAAAAGATTGAAGGTTTAAAAGAAATTATTCTTGTTGTAGCTGAAGGCGAACAAGAATATATGTCTAACCATATTCAAGGGTTGGATTTGCATATTCCTGTAAAGATAGTGCTTGGTGGAAGAGAACGTCAAGATTCTGTGGCATATGGGCTCAAAGCTGTATCAGAAGATAGTAATATTGTGCTAGTTCATGATGGAGCGCGTCCATTAGCATCAACGAAACTGTTTGATTCTGTTGTTAGGGCCGCAATAGAATATGGAGCTGCTACTGTAGGTGTCCCTGCTACGGATACGATTAAACGAGTTGATACAGAGCATACTGTAATAGAAACATTAAAACGCAGTGAATTATACCAAATTCAAACGCCACAAGGCTTTCAAAAAGATCTATTTAAAGAGGCCCATCAAAAGGCTTATGATGAAAAATATTTAGGCACTGATGATGTGTCCCTCGTTGAGCATTTAGGGCAGCCTGTACATATAGTAAGTGGAGACTATTGTAATATTAAGGTGACCACTCCTAATGATATTGCAGTAGCAAAACGATATTTAGGAATTGAGGATAAGCGTATGCGCGTTGGATTTGGTTATGATATTCATCAATTAAAAGCAGGTCGTCCTTGTATCTTAGGTGGTGTTCATATCGAATCTGACCTTGGCCCTGATGGACACTCCGATGCGGATGTTCTCATTCATGCCTTGATGGATGCCATGCTAGGTGCCGCTGGTTTACGGGATATTGGATACTATTTTCCACCTGAAGATGACCAGTATAAAGGGATTTCTAGCATGCTTTTACTAGAAAAAGTAAATTTCTTATTGAAAGAACGTGGGTTACAAGCCTATAATATTGATATTATGGTTATTTCTGAGACACCTAAATTAAAACCTCACATCGATATGATGAAGGCTAATTTACAGTCTATATTAGAGATACCATTAGATCGCATTAGTATTAAAGCGACAACAAATGAAATGCTAGGGGCTATTGGGCGCCGTGAAGGCATTGCTGCACAAGCTGTCGTTTCTGTATATGAAGGAGAGATTTAATCATGAGTTCCATGAAAGTTCGTTTTGCTCCAAGCCCTACGGGTCCATTCCATATTGGTGGTGCTCGTTCTGCTTTATTTAACTGGTTATTAGCACGTAAGGAAAAAGGCACATTTGTATTGCGCATTGAAGATACAGATTTAGCTCGTTCTACACGTGAAAGTGAAGAGAATATTAAAGCTTCCTTACAATGGCTTGGCATGAACTGGGATGAAGGCATTGATGTGGGTGGTAATAATGGTCCTTACCGTCAAACAGAACGTCTTGATTTATATAAAGAAGTAACACAACGCTTATTGGATGAAGGTAAAGCTTATGAGTGTTATTGCACACCTGAAGAGTTAGATGCGGTGCGTCAAGATCAAATGGATCGTGGGGAAACACCAAAATACAACGGTCATTGTGAACACTTAGATGAAGAGACAAAGGCTAAATACATTGCTGAAGGTCGTAAACCTACAATTCGTTTGCGTGTACCGTTGAATAAAACATACGCTTTTGATGATATGGTACGTGGGTATGTATCCTTTGAATCTAATGGCGTTGGTGATTTTGTAATTGTAAAATCTGATGGCATTCCTGTATATAACTTTGCTGTAGTAATGGACGATCATATGATGGGGATCACTCACGTTATTCGTGCAGAGGAACATTTATCTAATACACCTCGTCAAATGGCTATTTATGAAGCTTTAGGTTGGGAGGTCCCTAAGTTTGGTCATATTTCCTTGATTCTTGGTAAAGACTACAAGAAAATGTCTAAACGTCATGGTGCTACTTCTGTTGAACAATACAAACAATTAGGGTACTTGCCAGAAGCACTTGTAAACTTCTTGGCACTTCTTGGTTGGGCTCCTGAAGGTGAAGAAGAATTCTTCACACAAGATGAATTAATTCAGGCTTTCTCTATGGATCGGGTAGCGAAAAATCCTGCTGTGTTTGATATTGATAAATTGAACCATATAAATTTCCACTACATGAAGAATTTGAGTGATGAAGAGTTATTCCACCTTTGTTTACCGCATTTGAAAGAGGTTGGTTTAGCTCCAGATAGCTTGAATCAAGCTGATATTGATTGGTTGACATTATTATGCTCTACATTCCGTGATCATATTAGCTATGGTGCTCAAATTAAAGATCATGTAGGATTGTTTATGGGCGAAACAGTATTCCTTGAAGAGGGGCATGAAGAGGAGTTGCGTGCTGTATTGAATGAAGAAACAGCTCCAACAGTTCTCGGCGCTTTCCGGAATGCATTGGCTGAACTTGATGAAATTACACCTGAAGTTGTAAAAGCAACAATCAAGGCCGTAATGAAAGAAACCTCTTTAAAAGGTAAATTCGTATTTATGCCAATTCGTGTAGCTTTAACAGGTCAAATGCATGGTCCAGATTTGAATAATATTGTCACATTACTTGGTAAAGAAAAGTGCTTACATCGTTTAGATAATGTAGGTGCATTAACAAAATAAATTTGATCAATTAATCAAAGGAGTTCACGTAACAGGTGTTATGTGAACTCCTTTTGTATGTGTTGTTAATATTCTATAGAAATGCTATAATAATCGGCGTATTAAATTTTGATTTATTATGAAAGCGAGTGTTTTTATGAGTGTTATTCGTTCTATTAATCACTTATTCAATAGTTATCTATCCTGGATAGTACTATTGATGGCTGTTTTAGCATATATGCTACCTGCAGTATTTTCTTGGATGACTCCTTATATTGCTTACATGCTACAGTTTGTTATGTTTGCGATGGGGTTAACATTAACGGCTCAAGTCTTTATTGATGTATTTAAGCAACCAATGAAGGTTATTCTCGTATCCGTAATCCAATTCTTATGGATGCCATTGGCAGGTTTCTTAGTAGCCTTAGCATTTAATTTTCCTCCAGAAGTTGGGATTGGTTTTATCTTGTTGGGTGCATGTCCTGGTGGTACTGCTTCTAATGTAATGACCTTCCTTGCAAATGGTAATGTTCCCTTATCCGTATCAGCAACAACTGTATCCACATTATTGGCACCTATTTTAACGCCTTTATTTGTCGTATTATATGCTGGTGCAACATCTTCTATTGAAATTCAATTTATGCCAATGTTTATATCCATTGTAAAAATTGTGTTAGTACCAATTATTTTGGGGATTGTATTGAATTACTTTATTGGCACAAAAATTGAACTTGTAAAATCTGTATGTCCAACCATTGCAGCTATCGCGGTATTGCTTATCTTGGCAGCTGTAACTGCAGTTAACCAAAAGCAAATTGCCGAAACTGGTTTCATTATTTTTGTAGCGTGTTTAGTACAAAATTTGAGTGGTTATGTTGTGACATACTTTGTATGTAAAGCTCTCAGTATTGATGTGTCTTCTCGTCGTGCTATGCAAATCGAAGTGGCTATGCAAAATTCTGCATTATCCGTATCTTTAGCACTAAAACACTTTACACCACAAGCTGCGGTAGCAGGTGCAGTATTCTCCATCATTCATAACTTTACAGGATCTATTTTTGCAGGTATTTGCCGTAAACACGATGATCAAGATAAATTAGAAAATGCTTAATATTAATTGATTTGATGTAATGACATTATTATTACTTGTGTGCTATAAAAGCTATTGTTATGAATGATAATAGTAATTTAATATTCTGATTATATATCCTCATCTTTCTAATTAAGCTATTTAAAATACCTATGTATGATATGTGAATAGCTGCCTATGAAAGATGGGGATTTTTCTTGTAAATATTGACATTCTATAGCTTTATTGGTAAAATATTTTTATATATAAATATAGATTATATAATAATAGCTGAGACTGAAAGAAGTACTCTACAACTAACTTTTTAGCGAGAACCGATGGTG
>OGZS01000768.1_pt1 | contig 11087 bp, 9 predicted proteins | sample 1576901 | NCBI WGS metagenome assembly OGZS01 (sample SAMEA3541563, study PRJEB24748) | human gut metagenome | biome: human gut; feature: human-associated habitat; material: faeces | place: China | collected 2012 | reverse complement strand
AGGAGCAGGCACCCGCCGCAACGACGAAGAGCGCGGGCGCGAAACGGCGTTGCCCTGCAGAGTGCCGGCAGCTTTATCGCCGGCACGGTGAAAGCGGCGCGGCCGGAACGGTCGCAGCAAGCGCTGCCGTTGACCTTGACTTCAGACATCAGACACTAGCCGCCAGGCCCGAAACCGCGTAGCGGGTTCGGCGGAGTTTACCGCGTCTTTTCGCGGTTAGCGGAGTGTGGCTCGACGACTGGACAGCGCAGCTGGCCGGGAGCCGAAGGTGTCCAGTGCGGGTGTGCTTTTAAAGCCTTTAAGGGTTAAAAAGAGACATCACAGCAGGAAGAAGAAGAGAAAGCAGACAGACAGCAGGGAGCAAGCCGGAAACGTAAAGATGCAGGCTGGAGAGAATATGTTTTTCATGCCGCCGGAAAGAAGCCATGATAAACCGGCGGCATACCAGACGGGGCGTCAGGAACGGAGCTTATTTTCCTTCCTGAACTGCGCAACGCTATACCAGATTGAAGCCAGGAAAGCGAAAACGGTGATCAGGACACGAAATTCGTCACCCGGCTCTTTCCCCTTCAGCATCAGCGTTATGATGATGCCGGCAACGATAATCCACGCAATACCACTCCAGAGGCGCAGCTTATCCGCCACGACATTAATCAGAACAAAAGCAACGGCCAGGATAGCCCCCCACAGAGCCGGAACAGGCTGAAACGGAATAAAAAACAGGTTAATACCGGTTAAAAGCGTCACGGCAGCAAACATCAGAGACATACGCACAGATTACCCTCCCTGGACACACTGAGTAAGAAAATCAATTCTGCTGATCATCGCCCGGTTTATTATATTCGGGTGCATTTGCGCGCGGCAGCTGCTGACTGTTCAGTCGATGTACGCGGAACCGTTCATGGAAATATTCGCGCAGGTGTTCAGGCTGTTCCCGTTCAACAAGTTCCGGCATGACGGGCTTGTTCATGCGCTCCTGCCAGGCAACATCAGCAGCCACCTTATCGACGGCAACTTTGTCCTGCTCCTCCTTTGAAAAAGAGGCAATATTCCACTGCGACATACGCAAAATCAGCAAAAGAAGAAAAGGTACGCAGATATTACGCTCTTAATCCTTAACTGGCGACCTGTTGAGGTGAGGCCAGTACGCAGCGCCGCAGGTGTGGCGAACCGCCTCACTGGCAGGCGAAGCCTGCCAGGATTTTCGCGCGGCCGCACCGATCTGCGAAGCCGGGTAAGCTCCTCACAGATCGTGCCGTCTCTGACCTTAAACGGGGCGTCGGGCGCCCCGATATAGTATCAGTCCAGAGCCGCGTAAATAGCAGCGCATTCGTCATGAGAGTCAATGAAATTCCACAGCTGCGATTCCCGCAGCATCAGGTGGCGTGTCAGGGCAGCATCACCGCGTTCATGGTGCAGCCAGATACGGCGGTTGATCGCCAGCGCCGTAATGATAACTCCGGCCGCATCCGCGCTGACGGACCGATCAAACCAGTTATCCGGGTTAGTCAGATGGAAACGGTCACCGTCAGGCATCATGTAGCCGCCGCCCTCCGGAATACGGATGAAATGCCAGAAGCCTCCGCAGTAATCGGTGATGTGTTTCTCAGCGAGCGCATAGACCTGCATCTCTCCGGCCAGAAAATCGTTACCAAACAGATCCGGCAGGAACGAGAGACGGTCGGACTCCTCTACATTCAGCATGGTTTGACGGGCATGATACATAGCAACCTCCACAGGTTCATAAGATTGCGGCACCGGGTTGTGCCGTGCCGACACGACAGCCCGGCGGAAAGCGGAAGATGCAAGGGCGACACCGGAGGCCGCAGCGCAGATAAAGCACGAAGCTGGTCTGGACGGTTTTAGAGCGAACCTGAGCGAGAAAACGACGGGAAGAACGGCGAGCTTCCTAAAAAAACTGCGACCGGGCGAGGATGGCGGCGCCAGCGAACCCTTGCATCTGCAGCGGCCGGGCTAAAGTGAAGGCACGGCACTACCCGAAGCGATGCAGGAGATACAACATGAGGTCCCCTGTCGCGGTTTACGAGCGCAGGGAGAAAAGCAGAAGCTGGCATCGCGACGCGATGGCTGCGTATAAAGGCCGCAGACCGGAGGGAGGGGGCCGGACAAAGCGGAGCCGGCGGCAAAGACAAGCCGGCGACGTCCTTATCCGGTGTTGATGGCATGGCGCCAGTTTATCAGCTGCCCGTCACCAGGCGGCCCGGGAGACCTCTCGTTCTGAGCTTATCGGCGATCTGGTTTATCACTGGCCACGGAGATACCAATGTACATACCGCTTCCCCAGATAATCTGAGAGAGCACAAATAGCCACTGAGGGACGTCAACAATCAACAGCGGAAGAAGAGCAACCGTCACGATTAAAATCAGGCGGCTACCGAATTGCCGGCGCACCGGTTCAGCGGCGTCAACCGGGACGCCTGCATATCGCAGAACCTGCCTTAAACCCGTATTCATAATCACTCCACTCAGAATAAATGCACTGTACGTCAGTATATTACATTTTATTAGATAACGATTCTCCGGACTGGCAGCGATCCTTCTGAAATTTCCCTGTTTTTGCAGGAACAGCAAATGGTTACAGACAACGGCAACAAGATGACTTGAAAAAAAACGGCCTCCGCAAAATAATGTCGCGGTAGGGATACCCGTTACCGGGTACCCCCCGCACAGATCCCGGCGTGCGCTATTCACGCACCGGGCTCCTGCCTTGGGTGTCTGGCGGTGAACCGCTCCACAGGCCATGGATGCAGAACCCGAACCTTCGGCAGCCATACGGCTGCCAGTCTGTTTGCTTTCGTCCATGTCGTATCATCCTGCTGGCTCCTGCGCCTCAGCGCCCGTCGCCAGAGGTCTGTTACGTATATCCTGAACTTCCGCATCATGGGATAGTTGCCCGGGACTGAGTGGTAGTTCAGGTATCCCTGAACCACTATCCTGAGCCATTTTCCCTGTTCGGGGATTGAGTAATGCCAGCGCTTTCGTAGTCCGTCCTTGATCGCTTTCAGTGTCGCCGTCATCCTGTCCCGGCGTGTCTTTCGTATCAGCATGAACCTGCCACTACGATCTTTCCCACTGATATGCGTGAACCCGAGGAAGTTGAACGTTTCTGGTTTACCTTTTCCCCTGCTGGCGCGGTTTTCGGCTGCGAAGCGGCCGAACTCCGTCAGTCGGGTTTTCTTCGGATGTACCGCGAGTCCGAACTCCTTCAGTCTGCGCTGCATGGCTATACGAAAGCATTGAGCGTCGATTCGCTTGTCGAACCCGATGACTATGTCATCTGCGTATCTGACCATGACCACATTGCCTGTGGCATGGCGGCGTCGCCACTGATGCGCCCACAGATCGAAGACATAGTGGAGGTAGATGTTTGCCAGCAGCGGCGAGATAACCGCACCCTGTGGGGTGCCTTCCTCCGATGCCCGCCATTCTCCTTCCTCCGATGCCCGCCATTCTCCTTCCTCTGAGGTCCCGGCTGTGAGCCACTTTCGTATGAGCCTGATTACCCTCTGGTCGCCGATTCTGTGTTCTATGAACCTGATTAGCCATTCATGGCTTACCTTGTCGAAGAACTGACTGATATCGGCATCCAGTACCCAGTTTACATTGGTCCGAACCAGCCCTGTGGCCAGTGCGTCCAGCGCATTGTGCTGGCTTCGCCCGGGTCTGAACCCGTATGAAAACCCCATAAAGTCATTTTCGTAGACTGCATTCAGGATCTTAACCAGCGCATACTGGACGATTTTGTCCTCCAGTGAGGCGATGCCGAGCGGGCGCTGTTTTCCATCCGCTTTCGGGATGTAGTGCCGCCTGCCGGGCTGAGCCCTGTAACTACCCTGATGAAGCCTCCGGTGCAGATCTGCTATGTTGACCTTCAGGTTTTCGGCGTAGTCCTTCCACCTGACACCATCAACTCCGGCAGCCGCTTTCCTGCTCAGGGAGAGGAATGCGTTCTCCAGTGCCTCTGCTGTCAGGAGGTGGAACAATGCGGTAAACCGTTCTTTCTTCCGCTGCTTCGCAGCTTCCCGCACGCGTGACAGCCTCTGTGACATACTTTCCCGGCTCTGCGTCCGGCGCATGTGTGGCTGTTCCGCGTTTCCCTTGGCCCCGCTCCTTCGCTCCACTGACTCCGCTCCTTGCGGATTGTTCGCCAGATTCGCAGCTACTATGAGCGAGTCCGACTTCTCCTCTCCGTACATCACCGGCTTCGGCTCCTCGCCTTCCCGGTGCGGGCCATCTCCGGCACTGGCAGATGGTCAGAGGGGAGATCTCCCGGTTCCCGCGTAAAGATCGTATTGACATGCCAGGGTCTCAGACCCCGCCGGGTCCATATGGCACTCGCAGTAACGCACCCTATGATGTTGCCTTCCGTAAACAGTACAACGTCGGCACCCGGGAATTTAATATACATTTCGTGGCTCAATGGCTGGCCTGTCAACACCCCTGTCAACGCTTCGCCCCATACCTCACGGTATACAACGCATGACTCGGGGACCCTGTGGATTGCTGGTCCTTCAATGGTCGGGGACTTTCACCCCTTGATCTTTACCGGTCTCCCGGCGCACACTGTATATATATACAGCCTTAAGCGAGGGAAAAAACGATGAAGTTCATTCCTGCAGTATCAGAAGCCAGCATAGTAAAAATTCCTTTGTTCACAGAGCGATGCCCTGCGGGTTTTCCGTCACCGGCAGCAGACTACACTGAGTCTGAACTGGATCTGAATGAGTACTGCATTCACCGGCGCCACTCCACCTATTTTGTCAGGGCGATTGGCAACTCAATGACTGATATTGGCCTCTATTCCGGCGATCTGTTGGTCGTGGATAAAGCAGAACAGCCGCGGCACGGGGATATTGTTATCGCGGAAATTGAGGGTGAATTTACGGTAAAACGCCTGCTTCTGACGCCGCGGCCAGCCCTGCAGGCGATGAACCCGGACTTCCCTTCCCTGTACCCGGATCCGGAAACGCTGCAAATTTTCGGCGTGGTGACAGCCTTCATTCATAAAACCCGGAGGGCAGACTGATGTTCGCCCTGGCTGACGTCAACTCCTTCTACGCCAGTTGCGAGAAGGTTTTCAGGCCGGATTTGCGCGGCAAACCTGTCGTCGTTCTCAGTAACAACGATGGCTGCGTTATTGCCCGGAGTGCTGAAGCCAAACTGCTGGGTATAAAGATGGGAACCCCCTGGTTCCAGCTCAAAGAGGCGCAGTTTCCTGAAAAATTGTACGTTTTTTCCAGCAACTACGAGCTCTACGCGAGCCTGAGTAACCGTGTGGTCGCCCTGCTGGAAGAGCTGTCGCCCCGCGTCGAACAATACTCAATTGACGAATGTTTCCTGGATGCCCGGGGAATTGGCCACTGTATGGATCTGGAGGATTTTGGCAGGCAGCTGCGTGGGCATGTTCTCAGTGGAACCGGACTGACGATCGGTGTCGGCTTCGGCGCCACAAAAACACTGGCCAAATCGGCGCAGTGGGCGTCAAAGGAATGGCCACAATTCAGGGGGGTGCTGGCGCTGTCGCCCGATAATCCACGCAGAACGGCAAAATTACTCAGCCTGCAGCCGGTGGAAGAAATCTGGGGCGTGGGGAACCGGATAGCGAAAAAGCTGCACGTTATGGGGATCACCACCGCCCTACAGCTGTCGCTGACGAACCCTACATTTATCCGGAAAAACTTCAACGTAGTGCTGGAGCGCACGGTACGTGAGCTGAACGGCGAGAGTTGCATTTCACTGGAGGAAGCGCCGCCGCCGAAACAGCAGATTGTCTGCAGTCGCAGCTTCGGGCAGCGGATCACCACCTACGAAGAAATGCGCCAGGCCGTCTGCCAGTATGCCGAGCGCGCGGCGGAAAAGTTGCGCGGTGAGCGACAGTACTGCCGGCATATCAGCACCTTCATCAAGACATCCCCTTTTGCGGTTAATGAGCCGTATTACGGTAACGTGGCCACGGAAAAACTGCACACCCCTACCCGTGACACCCGGGACATTATCGCGGCTGCGGTCAGGTCTCTGGACAGGATCTGGCTCGATGGCCACCGCTACGCAAAAGCGGGGATAATGCTCAATGATTTCAGTCCGAACGGCGTCGCGCAGCTGAATCTGTTCGATGACGTGCAGCCACGGCCGCACAGCGATGCGCTGATGAAGGTACTCGACGGCATTAATCATTCCGGACTCGGGAAAGTCTGGTTTGCCGGACGGGGTATTGCGCCGGACTGGCAGATGAAACGGGAGATGCTGTCACCGGCATATACCACCCGCTGGAAGGAGCTGCCGGTTGCCCGTTTCTGACCGTCGAAATGACAGACGGGACTTGCCGCAAGAGCTTACTTTACCGATCATACAGATGACTTGTCTCAGGGGGGGACCATGACAAATATCATTCTGTGTGATGTGACTGCCAGCATCAGCGAACTTAAAAACGATCCGGTGGCCACCGCCAGTGCCGGCGGCGGCTACCCGGTCGCGATTATTGACCGCAACCGCCCTGTTTTTTATTGTGTGCCCGCGGCTCTGTATGAACAAATGCTCGATGAGCTGGACGAAAAAGACCTAGTGCAAATGATAACAGAACGTCAAAACCAGCCGCTGCGTGAAGTGGATCTCAATCAGTATCTGTGATGTGCTCCGGTGCGAGGAGCAAGGAATGTATTAAGCCTATGTTACCCACTCGATGATCAATGCTGTCTTAAAACACTATAAAATCAATAAAATAGAATTATATCTGCATGTCGATACCATACAAAATACCATGGTAAGAAAACTTGGAGACTGTACTGATCGTGTCGCCCGACGCAAAACGCTTTTAGACTGACAACTTGCACACCACAAAGGATATTCATCCAAAAGCAGTTATTCAAAGAAGTCAACGCCCTGGGTTGGATCTTCCGCTTGCCTCCACCAGACTTACATCATCACGAAGCAATGTCACCATCGCTTCATGATGTGCTGTTATCTGCTGATCGTCCCAGTTTGTATTTCGGGTGATTTCCGCCATTCTCTTGAGCTTGGGACTTTGAAGTTCAATTGTATCCTTGAAGTTTTCGGCCTTTGCTCTGGGGAGGCTATTGCTGAATTTTGAGTTCGCGCTGACGCTTACGAGCGCGAGGTTGCCAAGCAGGTTAAGGCTAGAACCTGAAACAACCGCGCCCGACTGTTCTTTGTCAGGATGCTGTGGATAGAAGTGCTCAATGGAAGTTCTGAACTGAAATTTGAAATCTCGTTTTGAGGAGTCACTCAACAGAAGATAGTCGAGATACGAAAAGACGATACGGCTGATACCAAACCCTTGTGGTTGCTGATCTTTCTCAAAGGAGAATGTCTCTTTAACCTTGCTGCGGGCATATCCCTTCAACAAATCGGCAAGATCCGCATGTTTCACGTCTCGAGGGGCTTTAACGGAGAGCCAGCGAAGAACTTTGGTAATCCAGTGCATCGTTCGCGGAGAAGTGTAGGTAATCCGAAGCATGGACTGAAGCAGCAATACATCTCGGGTATGTGGGTCAGCACTCCCGTCCTCCTCTAAGCTTCCATTGCTGGCCGAGAAAACATGGATGTACGTCGGGGTTGGCTTCTTGTCCCCGCCTCCTTTTTTCAGTCGCTGGAGAGACCAATCGCCATCGTCACCGATGTTTGCCGTGAATTGACGCTTCAAGATGAAGCCATCGAAGAGGTTGCGGCACTTGAGAAGCATAAATGCAAAACTACGCACCCAATCGGCTTTAGCATCGGGTACATTATTTACGGCGTCGTCAAATGACTTGATGAGGCGCTTGTCGTCAAGCAGGCCTTCGTCTTCGACCTCATCGCCTTTCATAATTCTTAGAACGTGTAGCAGAAAGGCCGGAAACTCAATAGTCGAACGAAACCGCTCGTTGCCCTCGTCTTCAGTGGAATTTGACTCGAGCTCTTTAGCGTATTTTGACAACGCCTCATCCAAGGACAACGATACCCCTTCGGAGGATTGCCTTGATGAATTGATGCCGGATTGCGGACGACTTTCCATTAGCGAAGAGAAGCTGGTCACCTCCAGCCAGGACCATTCATCACCAAATACTTTGTTTCGCAAACTTGTGTCACCACGGGTCAGAGACATCTGGACATAAGAATCCATGTCAGCACAGGAATCCCAAACCCACGCAAAGCATTCGCGTTCATATTGATTGGGCAGTTTGCTCATCAGGCGAGCCTTAACAATATCAACCTGCTTGAGTTGCTGCCCACGAGTGTTCATGATCTCGAAGTAGCGATTGAGGTCGGTATTGGGTGGCAGCGAGGCACGGACGACAGTCACCTTCGTTAGCAAGAAATCGGAGAATTTTTCGCGTGAGCGATTAAGGTTTTCATTTTGTTTGAAGAACTGATTGATGATGCTGTAGCCTTCATGAATGCCAGCATCTGCATTACTCGTGGAGCCCTGCGGTCGAACGTGCTCCTTAGCCGCCTCCTGTGCTACTCGCAGCAGGGCCTCAGTTGCCCGTGCGCGCGACTCATATTGCAAGTGGCCTGCATGGCCAACCGACGGCTTCTCACCCTCACCGTCTTGCTCCAGGAAGGTAAGAAGCAGATAGAGGGTTGTAAGTCGTTGTTGTCCATCTATGACCTCGAACTCATCCTCTCTACCCCGCTTGATTACAACAAGGTTCCCAAGAAAATAGTTGTCCTGGCCCCCTACCACCGAGTCTTGAATATCGCTAATAAGTTGCTCAATCTGTTCGGCCCGCCAAGCATAGTTCCGTTGATAAATAGGAATCAGATAATTGTCAGTGAATAACTTGCCTACTGTTAACAGTTCAGGTTTCAACTCCTTCTTGCTCATTGCAGCCCCTTGATAAAAGCAACGAGTTCCTTTTCGTGGTTATCGCTGTATGGCTTACTTGTTATTGGAAGTTTGCGGACAACACTTCCAGTCATCGCATTACGTAGCAAAACAAAAGGCGATTTATTTGCATCGTTTTTACCTCGCGCTCGGTTGTCAGCAGATACAAATTGCACACGAAGTAACTCGACCCGCAAGGCATATGCCCATGCGAATAACCTATTTCGCACTTCATCTACATCTTCATCGCCAAACTTGTTTGTATAGCAAAGCAGCGCGGCAATGAACAATTCGTACACGTAGCGGTAGCGACTTTGAGATGGGCCAAAGTTTTTGAAACCTCTGTCAATAACCTCTTGTTCCAGTATCTTCAATTCGTCAAGCATGAATGTCACCATCTCGAAAAATGAGCGTCCTGCGATTATCGGGGCATCAAGCTGAAAGCGGCTGCGCCCGGCGTTTCGTGCATCATGTGTAGAGGATACCGACCATGCACTTAGAAGTGGCATAGCGGCTTGTGCTGCAAGGTGATATCGCAGATTTGGCGAAAATGACCTGTGGGATCGTGATGAAATGCCCTTGAACATGCCGATGTCCCGAATAGTAAATTCGAGCGAGCTTTCGCCTCGTGACCACTTGGATATCCGGTATAAAAAAGTAGAAAAAAGCCTGTCCAGATCCTCATCGTTTACGGCTTCCCAAGCCTCAACGACAGCCACTTTCATAGCAGCGGACTCATCGTGCATTTCGCGCAGGTGGTGTGCTTTGAGCAAGTCGTGAGGGGCAAGCGGTTTGCCGCGATAGTTCTGGGAATCAAAGACACGAAATGCCTCATCAATATCGTCCGTCACAATACGCACCAACTGACATTTGTGACAGATAAAATCCAAAAACTCTTTTTTATCTTCCAACTGCGACAGGCGCCTTTGAAGCTCTATCCAAACTAGGGAGACAGGAGTGTCGCTGTTACCAGACATCGAAATTTGATGATTTATCGGATCTAAGGCCGCAAGAATCATTCGCAAAGTCAGCAGGCGCTGCTGCCCGTCGACTACATTGAGATACTCACCATCATCGTGAAGAATGATTGCACCCAAAACATAGGGAATATCTTTTCGTTCGGTATCTCGAAGAGCTTCGCTGATATCATCCACCAGTTGTAGAGCAGTCGATACATCCCAACTGTATGGGCGTTGATAGTTCGGTATCCGAAGGCCTTGCTTGAGTAGTTCATCCACGGTGACTGCACTAACACCGTTCTCTCCGTTAATCGCCATTCCTATGTCCCTTCATTGACGCTTTTCTATTTTCTCAGCGTATTTTCCGCAAACTTTATTCACCTATATGGATACTTCGATTCCGAGTGGCGGCTGTCTTGTTCACAATTTCTATCACGAGGTGCTCCTCTGGCGCATATTTAACGATCTGGGGCAAGGGTCGAGAGAGCGGTTCTGATCAAAGCGAGCATCGATGGCATCAGCACAGCGCTGCAATGCACCCGGTTGTCGATACCATGGCATTTGCTGATACGGTCACATGGTATTTGCTATATCTTCGATTCAGCGTCGGCCTTAAACCATAAAAAATGCCATTGATAATGCAGTCATATCATCAATGGCACTCACTAAATCAAATAAAACAATAGGCTAAATAATAGCCTCACTCCCACTCTATTATCAACTGCCTATATATCATATTAATTTACTTAGATTAAATATCAAATAAAATATCAATGCCATGACTAATGCCATATCTAAAAAATATGAACACAGGGTACATCTCCTGCTTATCTCACGCAGCCTAGAAACAGCATTACGATCCGATAAGCTGGCTCATAGCAAGACAGTACCCTCGGGTCGGGGTCTACTTCGCCGTGTAGTAGGGCGTTTCGCATAGCGTAGATCGTTTCAATCAATCCCGACAATAGCTCTTCAGGGGAGCACTGAAACTCCATCGCCCCGACTTGCAGGCGATCGGCTCCACCACGCAGTAGGTCGCGCCTCGGGCGCGGGTTGCAGCCGTCATAGAGCTGCCGCAGCGTCGTTTGCTGGGCTTTAGAGAGGTTCGCAGTAAAGTCTGCATGGCCATAGATCGTGTTCGGCTCATAATGCACCTGAACGTGCTGGAATTTCACGTTTCCATTGCGAACTGAGGTGACGGTGATCTGGATGTTTCCGCCCGCGATCTTCGGTGATGCTGCCAACTTACTGATTTAGTGTATGATGGTGTTTTTGAGGTGCTC
>OGZS01000767.1_pt1 | contig 11090 bp, 12 predicted proteins | sample 1576901 | NCBI WGS metagenome assembly OGZS01 (sample SAMEA3541563, study PRJEB24748) | human gut metagenome | biome: human gut; feature: human-associated habitat; material: faeces | place: China | collected 2012 | reverse complement strand
AGTATATTTAAATATGAAGACAATATCAACACATTATGACAGATAAAAATAAAAATTTCCAACAAAAATTCGGAGTTTATGTACATGGAAACGAAGATTATAATTCGTATAAAGAAAAAACCCTTGAAATCAAGGGTTCTAATTTTTTCCTTCTATCTTTATTTCAAACTACATTTCAATTCATTGAAATAAAGATTAAAATACATGTATGTTTTGAAATGTAGATTATAACAAATCTACGATTTGAAAAATAAATTATAATAAATGTAAATAATTCTATTCTGGCATACATTCGTATAAATAACTCATTTTGTTCCCCTCAGCAAAAATGTATTCAGGAACATTTATTTCATAATTGCATTCTATGCGAGGTATTATTTCTCCAGTAACTTTTAATTGTTGTCGTATTTGTTCTTTTATTTGAACAAAAAGACGATCAATCAACATTTGGGTTATATAAAAATAATTTTTCTTTCTTGTATCAGATGCTAAATATTCAATTCCATACAATTTTATTCCAAATGGATTTTGTAATACTTTAGTATCGTAAGTCCATGTTATACAGTCAGTTTTTTCAATAAAATCCTTATCAACGGTATCAAACAAGGAACAAAATGTTAAAAAATCTAAAACCGATTCTATAAGATATTCTGGTATATCCTGTTTTCCATATACCATACTGTTTATCCATTCATTGTTATCCTCTCTTTTGTGATAAAACATATCAAAATATAACTGCCTTACATAAATAAAAGTAAAATGACATGTTGCATTTTTGTTATTAAAAAACAATGTTTCTATATATTCCAATGTTTTTTCAAAACCATATATTTTTAAATAAGAGGCGTATTGAGGCATATATACTTCTTTCTTCATTAATTCTTTTACTAAATGTCTGCTCTTTCCCCCAAAACTGTTAAACGAACATTTTAACAAGGGATTTTCTGGAATTCTACCCGCAGCAAGAGTAGACAAAACATCTTTGCTTTTTTTATTTTTCACATAAGAATCTTTTCTAGGAAAGAGGATATGTGGATGAATAAAACGAATATCCCAAAATAAAGCTGTTTTTTCTTTGATTTTTTTTGATAAATAACGTTCGGAATCCATGATATCAGTTAAACGAGGTTGTTTTTCAAGATAAGAATAATGGTAGCCAGCTTTCATGTCTTTATGAGAAGAAGAATAATTAATATCATCAACTTCCACTAATGCGCAAGAATGAATAAAACATGTATCCATAAAAGAAAATTGATGAAGAACAGAATGGTATCCATAAGACATACAAATTGGACAGTATTTTAGTTTCGAAGAATAGATATATCTTCTCCAAAAAGAATACCAATCAAAAGGAGTTGACCTCTGAGAAAAAATATCCTGGCCAAGAGACTTACTAGGCTTCACATATTCTCTTGCTTTTCTCATAGAAATTCCGTTTAAATAACATATCTTTTCCATCTTTCCCCATGATGTTTCATAGTCAAGTTCATATTCTCTGTCCCATGTTAATCCATTATTGTTCTTCATTCTGTTATTCCTCCGTATAACACTCAATATATCCAATTTCTCTTATAATTTTTTCCCAATCTTCAACAGTTGGCAGATATATATTCTTTCCAAAAACCCCACAATGTTTTAAACAGTAATACACAACATCCATAAAATGTTTCATCAGAATATCATTTTTATCAATATTGTATTTTTTCTTTATATTTTCAAATGCTTGCCACAAATCCTCAGCAAAAGAAGAAAGCCTATATCCATCTTGATATGCCTGGGGAAAATAAAGCCGCGAAAGAATGACTTCCTGATTACAACCTTTTATCTTAAAAGGTTCATCTAAACAAGAAAAGCAAATTTGCATATCTGACAAAGAAGTAATCCCTTTAAACTCTACTTCCGCATTCATGAATCGAAAAATAATCTGATCTTTCCCTGCACGCTTAAACTGTATTTTTTGTTGTTTCAATTCATACGTACCAAAAAGAAGAACAGTAAAAATAACATCTTCGTTATACAGACGGTTATAAATATCAATTAGCCAAAGATATTCTTTTGGATCAAGCAAATAAGCTTCATCTATGAACATAATTACTCGCCTGTATTTCGATTTTCTTGCGTCCTCCAGCATTCTGCCGATAAGACGTAGCTTCATCTTTTCAGCCGTTCCACTAAAAGGCTCTTCATGACCTATTGCAGAAAGCATAGTAGAATAAAAGTTTTTTTCGGTAACACTATGAGCTGTTGCACAATAACTATAAATCGGCAATCGTGAACCATAGGTTACTTTCAATTTTCTTGAAAGATAATGTATAGCTCTTGTTTTTCCCACCCTGGAATTGCCGTATATAATACCACCACAATTATTAATAGAAATCCAGTTTTTAATTGTTTTAAATAAACTTCCTATTTGTGTAGTGGGAATCGTAAAATTCATAGAAAACAAATATCTTTCTATGGCTAATAAATCGGGTTCTTGTTGTTTCATAGATTATAATACCCCCTCATCAAATGCTTCACATACGCCCATTTCCATAATTTTCTTCAATTCTTCCGCAGAGAGCTTTTTATTACGAGATTCACTATTTATTGCGTTTTTAGGGTTTGAAGGTTCTGACTTCACTAATTTAGGCTGCCATTTTGTTTCCTTTTTCACAACATCTGCTTGCGTCCGACTTCTTCGGCTTTTCTTGGAACGTGCCTCTAATTCTTTTTCAAAAGCTGCAAGATTTGGTGAGAAATATGGATTTTTCTCTTTGTTTTCGTTTTTCCATTGATTAAATAATTGCCTTGTTTTTAGAGAATGCAGAATCCTTCCCCATTCGCCTGCAGCTTTTAATAAACAAAGCTTTTCTCCTTCCAAGCTATAAAGTTCCACCGTTCTAAGGTCATCAGGGTTCACATCAATATAAACTTTTTGTCCTACAAGCCCCATATCAAGAGGTATATCCAGTGATTGATATCGTACCCCTAAATAGTTTAAATAAGGACGTGTTCCACTTTTGTAACCACCTCTAATTGTGCGTTCTTCAAGAAAGTTTGTTAGCTTATAAACGTCCGCACGCTCTCTGCTATTAATAACAGATGGTATCATTCCAACGTTTTTTATGCGGCTTTCCATAACTTCCAAAGGAGATTGATTATTTAAACCTTCATGAGCACTATTGTTATATTCTGCAATAAAGAATTCTGTCAGTTCTTCCAAATCATCGTATGTAATCTTGTATCTAGTCACTTCTTTTTCTGGTTCTTTTCGCTTTACATCTCTTGCATTACTGCCTGTTGTTCCTGGGATCCTATGAAAACCTCCCGTTTCCAATGTTTTAAAGAACCGTTCTACAATTCCCCTGGATTCCGGAGTAGCAACCGAACCGAAATTAACGGCACACTTTAAATTTTCTGTTAATTTAATCACTACATTTTCGGCAAGATGTGCTTTTGCATTATCCAGCATGATTGTATGAAATCTGGCCCATTTCGCTTCTGGAATCCGTTCTGAAGGAAAGCCTCCGGTTTCTGGATATTGAAAACAATGTAATTCAAATCCTTTGTGTTCATGCGGAATAATGCTGTTTTGTAAAGCCCGCAATACGTCTGTTTGATTATAATTTTCATTTTGTGATAAAGAGTATCCTAGAATCACACGCGTAGCCACATCAATTACTGCAAGCAGCCATAACCTAGTGGCTGGCATATAATGAACCATTCCGTCCTTATCTATTACTTCAACCGAATAGAGAAGATCTATCCTATGACCATCAATCTGAACAGTTTGGAATGGAGTAACTGGCTTTTCTGTGTAAGTAATTCCTGTTCCGGTTGAGAAAAACTTTTGAATAGAATCCTTACTTTCTCGATAAATAGCCTTTTCTGCTTTTTTTTCTCTTATTGACTTAATATAATTACACAATGTTTTGTAGCCCTTATCCTTAGCAGTAAACGGAAACTCGTAATCTTGAACCCCACGTTCCAAGCATTCTTTTAGAAATTTTTGATGCAGGGTTACTAAATTCATATTTTTTTCTAACGTATATTTCTTATCCCCAAAATAGTTTCCTTCTACAAACTCTCTAAGCCCAATATTTTCTGTGAAAAGCTGTTCCATCTTATTTTTTCTAGGCAAAGTAAATTTCCCTTTTAATAATGCAATATATCCAACAGTTGTTCCGTCATCACATTCTTGAATACAGCGTCTTACTAAACGAATAATTTCAGAAGAATAAAAACCTGTCTGCTCAGAAATAGATTTTACGGAACAACCATCAATATAAAGATCAACAGCAAGCTTTCTTTTTTGATAAATCTTTCTATCTTCATCAGACAAAGCTTCAGTTTTTATTGGCTCCCAATAATTACGTAATTCTCTTAAAAATAAAAGATCTAACTCATTTTGCATAGATACACCTCCGTTTTGTAACTAATCGGGCGATGTTCGATATCCATTGATAAAAGCCCTATATAGTAAAGATAAGAGAGATGTTCCCATTGTCTGCCTTGAGGAAGTATATCTCTTTCCATAAGGTCTTTCACTGTCTTTTTCTCATCTTCAAGCACTTTTTTTAACATTTCGGTATAATAATCATTTCCAATAGGCTGATAGATTCGATTTTTTGCTGCAAGAAGTTCCAAGTTCATAACATAACAACGTCCAAGAGAAATCTCTTTTTCTGTCCGAATTTTAAACCCAATATGATTGTTCGCACACCATATTTTTTCTCTCTGGATTTGTTCCTGTGAACGTAGGGACGTATCATCTTTTCCTTCTAATTCTGAGGCGTATTTTACTTCTTGAAATTCTTCTGTTTTATCGGTATATCGTACCCACATATCAGGAATAGCTTTTTTGTTTATCCCTTCATCAAATATTTGTATTTCATAAGGTTGCTCACAAAAAGTTTCAACCAAAGGATTCATTTCAAGTGTAAGAAAGTTATAATACTCCAGAGCAGAGTAAAATCTCATGATTCTATCAATTTTTTTACTGTATACGACGAAATAATTGCTGCCATAATGAGTTCCACGAGGCAACTTAATAGGCTTATAAAAATCCATTCAACTCCACCTTTCCAAAAACTTAATGTACACTCATAGTATTATAAAATTCCTCTTTTTAAAGAACGTCCATTAAAATATCCGGTCCATCCATTAATATCTGCAAACTGTAATGCAGCCTCTAACGTATAATCATAGGGGTTTTTCCCATTATATTGAGTTATTATTGTTCTATAATTTCCTGTATTTACAGCTTCCTGCAAATAACTAATCAATAAAATCTCATTTTCGATATCTTCTAAGGATTTAAGATTCCTTTGATATTCTGCTTTTCTTTTTTTTACATTTTCAGGTTTACGCCCTTTTGTCACAGCCGATTCTAAATACGCACAATCTGTCTTTATTTTCTTTTCCAATGCTCGTTTTTTTATATCAAATGACTCTATAAAATACTTCCATTGAGATAAACACAGATTTATTGCATACTTTTGAGCCTCTTCTCGTTTATTTTTTATTCCAGACTCTAATAAACAAAACTCTTGTTGATTATCTGGGCAAAACTGACCATTAAAATTTTTTAGAGTAATATACATAGTGGCATCATTCTTTAAAATTGGATACTCAGAATAACTTTCTGTAAGAAAGTTAGAGAGTAGCTTGATTGCATCTTCAATAGATGTCCCTTTTTCAATTACTATTTTCATTAAACACCTCGTACCTCAATATTTTCATACAATTATTTCTATAATTTTTTATTTCTTTTTTCTTGGTCGATAAACATACCCTTTTTCGATTTTTTTATTTATATCCTCAAGAATCGAATCTACATTCATTTTATAAGAATTTTCTATGTATTCCTTGTCTAAAATTGTTTTATACTTAACGGGTTCATAATAATTAGATTGTTTTTCTTTTTCCATTCGGATTTTAATCTCTTCAAGCCTGTTCATTTTTATATAAACTTTTGCAATATAATGCAATTGTGTCCCTTGGTAAGGATCCAAAATATGAGCCTTTTCATAACAGTTTAACGCTTCTTCAAATTGATATAATTCCTCATATTTTTTACCCAATGAATTTAACATATTGGAAATATGTATGTTTCTTTCCTCTTCCAAACTGAATTTTCTGCCAGCGAAAGAAGCATGTGATACATTTTTATAAGCTCCCTCGTATAATTCATTGTTCAAATACAAATTTAAACTTTCAACAGCTTTCTCTCGATACTCTTTGTTAGACCACGAATAAGCCATTGCGCATACGTATCTTGCTTTTGGAGTAGTAGGTGTTCCACATATTTCAATAATTTTATTTAATAGTTCTTGCCTGCTTTTGCATTTCTCAGCGATACTTTTTATTTTCTTTTCTTCTTGAGGTGTAATATTTCCACCACCAAGAATAAGCGTAGACTGAAACAACTTTAAAGCAAAATCCGGATTGCAATCTAGTAAATCTTTTTTTTTCATGAAATTAAACATTTTTATCCTCCTATATACGAAGATCCAATATAAGAACAAAACAAAAAGGACGTACTCCACCTACTCATTGAATGAGTAAGTGTGATACGTCCTGCTTATTTTAATATTCAGCTATTGATCACATGGTACGCCCTGCATCGACGCCCTACTGTACTGTAACGATAATTCCAACAGACATTTTACAGCACCTTGGCAGTCTGCTTTTCATGGCTTCGTTTCTACCCGTGCAAACTGTATATATTTTCCAATATTATAACTCCATTTCTCCCAAAAGACAATACACCTATTTCAATCTTCTTTTCTATTTTTCACAGTTATTATAATCTACATTTCCATTTTAGGCTTTAATGTATTTCAAGTACGAATTTATAATTATTTATTTCAATATTGGTTTCATAACCAACCCACCAACCACAAAAATAAAAAGATAGAATGAGTAAATTATAATCTTCATTTCAAAAAATTATAATCTTTGTTTCAATTTACAATTTACATCAAGATTTTTAATACTTTTTTCTACATACTATTGACTTTTCTTCCAACTGTTCATATACTGTTTATATAAACATACACAGTTGATAAACAGTCAACTGATACAAGGAGGGATACTATGGAATACCTGTTGGAAGTACAACATCTCAACAAAAATCTTAACACCTTTGCTCTGCATGATATCAGCTTTACACTAAAGCCTGGATTTATCACAGGTCTGATCGGACAAAATGGCTGCGGAAAGACCTCTCTGATCAAAACTATTCTGAATTTGTATGAAAAAGATTCCGGAGCAGTCTTTGTAACTGGTCATTCCATGGAAAACGAAGAAATTGCTGCAAAAGATCAGCTTGGCGTTGTTCTGGATGAATGTCTCTTTGATGCAGACACCCGGGTCGAGACGAACGCCCGCTGCTTCGGTGCTCTCTACAGTCGATATGACCACAGCTTATTTCTGGAATTTTGCAGACGTTTTGATGTGGATCCAAAGAAAAAAATCGGCAAACTCTCCAAAGGACAAAAAGCACGCTTTCAGCTTGCCTTTGCATTTTCCCATGACGCAAAAGTGTTTCTTATGGATGAACCTGCGGCCGGACTGGATCCTCTGTTTCGCAAAGAACTGATGGGATATATGCAGGAAATCGTGGAGGACGGCACGAGAAGCATTCTTTTTTCCACCCATATCACCGAAGATCTGGATCAGATCGGAGATTACATTCTTCTGATGGATCACGGACGTCTGATACTGGATTTAACGCGGGAAGAACTTGCAGATCGCTATCTCCTTTTACATGGTACAAAAGAACAACTGGAGCAGTTAGATCCTCAAATGGTCGTTTGTCAAAATTTCGGTGAATATCGAAATTCCACACTGATCGACTCTGCCAAAGCAGAATCACTCCATCTTGGCGGGCTGACCGTCACCAGGCCTTCTCTGGAAGATCTGATGTATTGTTTTCACAAAGGAGGTGTGATCCAATGACAAAATTGATTATCCAACACCTGTGGTCTGATTTTAAAAAACACTGGCTCGGGATTCTTGTGACATTGGTATTGTGTTATATTGCTACCATTTTTGTGTTTACCTTTGGATTCTGGTTTTTCATGGTGGATTCAGAAGCTTACTTGCTTTCAGAGGCTGAACTGAGGAAAATGATACTGAACGGATCGGAGACCTATACACTTTTATACTTTATTGGCACTGCCGGCATTTTGTTGTCTGTCATCCTGATTTCCAGAAAATTTCCCGTCCGGCTGTTGAAACCAATCTATTTTTGTCCGGCAGATATGAGATTAAAAAGAAAATCTTTACGCTCTTATTTAGGGAGCAAGGTTTCTTTTTGTCTGATTTTATTTGTATTACTCTGTCTGAGCTTTACCGGAAATCTGCTGATATTTTTCCAGACTCCCGAGCTTACATTGCTACTTTTTTTGTCCTGCTTTATCCTGATTGATTTTTCCATGAAAGCAGATCCCGGCAACCGGATTCCAAATCGTGAGCTTGATGAAGCACTGGAAGGAAAAGGAATGAGCATCGTCAATGTCTACTGGTTCTGTCTGCTTTCTTTGGAATATGTTGCTTTATTTTGCCAGAGCTATCTGCAGACCTCATGGAGCAGCTGGATCATTGCACTTTGGATCATTGCTATGATCGGAAATGTTTTTGCAGCAGCTTACTGCATCCGTACTTTTTTAAACAATATGATTTCTTACGAAAACTTATATTTCCCAAAACAGGAGGTAACTGTATGTTGACGCTGATCTTACAAAGTCTGTGGTCTGATTTTAAAAAACACTGGCTGAACTTCTCCATTTTATTTGCATTGTGGACCATTTGCTATTTCACATTTGGATTTTCTACTCCTTCTGCCTCCATAGGCTTAGGACTTGCTTTTGTACTTCTTCTTTCAGTAAAATTGCCGATACGCTCTTTGAAAGCACTCTCTTTTTGTCCTGCTGACACAAAGATAAAGCGTCGGTTGCTTTTGATGTACCTGTTGGTTAAAATTTTGATCTGTCTGCTGATATTCTCATTGTTTCAAATTCTGGGCGGAGGTTTCCATTATTGGATAATAACTGTCACACCTCGTGAAACAATAACCGACTTGCTGCTCCTTCTTCTCCTGATCATCGCAGCTTGCTTAAATCATGCCATGCCTTCTCCAATTCAGTTAACCGAAGAGGGGCATCAGCAGAAAATTTTCAATAGGATTCTCAATTTTGACTTTCTGAATTTTATCTGGATTCTGCTGCTTGTGGCCGAATTTGCACTTTTTAAATATGCTTCCCCAAAAAATATTCTCTGGTTTCTGATCATGAGCATAAATATACTTGTAACCGCTTACTGCATTCACAGTTTTCTAAACAGCATCCTTTCTTATGAAACTTGCTTCGAACTGCAGGACTTGACAGAAAGGAGGCCTGGTACACATTGAACATTCTTTTAAAACCGGATTCCTCACTGCCGATTTACGAACAGCTTGTACAGGCATTTAAGGAATCCATGTTAAACGGGGAACTTTCTCCAGGTGATATGCTTCCTTCCATCCGAAGTCTGGCAAAAGATCTGGAAATCAGCGTGATCACCACAAAGCGCGCTTACGAAGAACTGGAATCCGAAAACCTCATCTACTCTCAGCCGGGAAAAGGATTTTTTGTAAAGCAGGTAGATTTTCGTACTCTGCAGGAAGAACAGCTTGTTCAACTGGAACATGCACTCTCTTCCTGTATCGAAGATGCAAAAAAACTGTCTCTTTCTTTAGATGAGGTACAGGACTTGATACAATTTTTATGGAAAGGCAGGGATTAGGATATGTCTGAACTAATTTGTAATGAACTCGCAAAATCTTACAGTCACTTTCAGTTATCTCCGACTTCTTTTCAACTGGAAAGCGGATATCTGACAGTGCTTGCCGGGAAAAACGGCTCCGGAAAATCAACTCTTTTACGCTGCCTTGCCGGGATTGATCCGACCTGCACCGGTGATGTGACGCTGGATGGAATTTCTTTAAAAAAAGAGCCTGACAGCTACAAAGATCAAATTGGTTATGTATCAGAGGAACTTACTTATTTTATGGAAAAATCCGCTCTGGAAAACGGAGAGCTTCTGGGTCCTTATTTTTCCAACTGGTCCATGGAACGCTATTATACGCTGATGGACCGGATGAATTTTTCTCCCTCCAAACAGCTCTGGCAGCTCTCCAAAGGCGAATACATGAAAATGCAGACCTGTTTTGCACTGGCACATCATCCACGTTTTCTGATCTTGGATGAACCGTTGGAAGGCTTTGATCCTGTCTTTCGGAAAAACTTTCTGTCAATCATGCAGGATATTTTAAATGAAGATGTAGGAATTTTTATTTCCTCCCACATTACAGAAACATTGAAAAAACTTGCCGATTACCTGCTGTTTGCCGATAATGGAATCATTACGTTCCACTGTCCGGAACAAATGGATGCCTTTCTTGCCGACAAATTAAAACGCTCTCATACACATATACGAGACCTGCTGTCCCGTAATTCTTAGGAGGTGACTTATATGAATCACAATGTTTACCACATAGAGAAGCAAACCTTTCATTTTGGAGGATACTGGCTGTTAACAGGAACCTTGTTTTTCCTTTATCTTCCGACCTCCCAGTTTGAGATGCAGAACGCCTATCATGCTCTTTCAAAAGGATTGATCCCGGATCCTGCCACCTTTCTCCCTGTCTGGTTTATTTTCGGTATTTTCGGACTCTGCTGCTATCTCTGTTATGAGCTTTTTCTCATCGCAGAAAACGGAGTGATTTCATCCCGTGTTACCAGATATCTGACACTTCCGCTCAGGCGACAGGATTATTATAAGATCAAAGCACGGATCTTTTTTGAAAAATTCGGAGTGCTGCTTCTGACACTGGTCGCAATGTTTCATATTTCCTTTCTTGGATACAGGCTGCCTCTTTCCCTGTGGAAGCGCTCACTTCCGGAACTGATTCTCACCTGCTGCTTTTTGTTTTTTGCAGCGATTCTGATTTTTGCCGGATATCTTTTCCACGATCTTTACTGCCTGAAACATCATCATTAAAAATACGGATGGGCGTGTTTATGCGTCCCATCCGTATCGATCTACTTTTTCCGGTTTCTCCA
>OGZS01000762.1_pt1 | contig 11237 bp, 8 predicted proteins | sample 1576901 | NCBI WGS metagenome assembly OGZS01 (sample SAMEA3541563, study PRJEB24748) | human gut metagenome | biome: human gut; feature: human-associated habitat; material: faeces | place: China | collected 2012 | reverse complement strand
CATTGAGCACTTACGCACTGATGCGGGGTGTCGGGGTGAAGCCCTGACCAGGTGGGGAATGTCTGAGTGTGCGTGCGCGGTCCGACATTCCCACATCCTGTCCCGAAATCAGGATTGTTTTTCAGGCACAACTACGGCAAATTCAGCGTTGTTACGGGTTTGTCCAGCCCGTAGCTAGCCGATAAAAATAATATTGGTTACTCCACAATAATTCCTCTTCATACCCCTGATGTTTCAGGGTTTTTTTTTGCCTTAAAAATCCCCGCGCCGAAAGCACTGTAGTAAACGTTACATAAAAAAATTCGAAATGGAGGAATCGTCATAAAGAGATTCCAGAGCGAATCGATCATCTGGCTATTTGAGAAAGCGAAACAGTGAGCAAAAACGCGGTCTGTAAGGCTTGCAGAGGAGTAAGCCAGTATACACTCCGCTATCGCTACGTGACTGTGTCAGGGCTGCGCCCCGACACCCCAAAAAAAATTTGGCTAGGTGATTGCCAAGCGAAGCGGAGCCAATCACCTAACTCTTTTAATAGAAATAGAAGCAAAATAGGAAAAAAAAAACTTAACTATATGATTTATATAGAATAGAGCATTTTCAATAGTGCTCATGGGGTGAGCCTAATAGTGCTCATGAGCTATGAGCACTATTGAGTTGGTGTGAATCATTTTTGATTCAACATGCATCATGCTAAAATGACGCAACTTGAATCATGCTTGAGCACTATTAGGCTCATGGGGTGAGCACTTTATGACAGACGACGAGAAGAAGATTCAAACGCTGGAACAGCAGCTTTCACAAGCAAGATCATTACTTAGTCATACGATGGATACACTCCAAGAGGAACGGTACTTAGCATCGCTCAGAAAAAACCGCGTAACAGGTGGTTATTACATGATGAGCAGAGCAGCAGAAAAAAACTTAAGAGCCTTGCAAACCGCAAATCCAGCGGCAGCACTGGTATTTAGTGTGATCCGTGAAAACATGCAGATTGGAACCAATGCCGTAGCCATCAGTAACACAGCGTTCTGCAAGATTATTGGTAAATCACGGGCTACTGTGACTAGAGCGATCAAACACTTGGCTGATCATAACTACGTTCAGATTGTGAAGGTCGGCACGACAAACACTTACGTGGTCAATGAGCAAGTAGCGTTTGCAGGCAGCCGTGGTCAGCGGAAAGCAGTATTTTCGGCAACTGTTGTTGCTCATGAATGTGAGCAAGACGAAGGTTGGGAGCAGGTTAAGAAGCTAAAAGCCATACCTGTCATCTGTGAGGATGAAAGACCTGTCATTGGTTGTGATGATCTTCCACCTCCAGACCAGCAAGACCTAGAGTTGAACTAATCCAAATTGAGCTAGCGGCAGGCGGACAATCAGGGGCTGCGTGTTAACGTTCTGACCATGATTGTCTATCCTGCATTGCTCTTTTGCCGCCTCAAATCCCTTGCGTGTTTTTGCTCCCCGATCTCCAGAACGACCGAGCCGCCACGGTTCCGGCAGCGCCTTGAGCGCAACCGGAAACCGTCTGGGGAGAACCCCAGACCCCATCGCTGTAACACCGACGGTCTACGATCACCTACCAACCGAGTGGCTGCCTGTACCGTGCAAATGGGCTTTGCAGGGGGCTGGCGCGGTTCCAGGCGACCTGAAAGCCCCTGGTTAGGGGTATCGGCGCGCCTGACCTCCTGAAACGCTCTGTAATCGTTTTTCGCGCCTTCCATGCCCTGACGGGCATTTAAAACCCGTTTCGTGTGTCTGAGAGCTACTGAGCGCGTTTGAAGGGCTATCTGACGACTCATCCCCGAAAGAACAACAACGGGATCACCGACAACATGCGAGAGATTATACCGCTCGCCGCAGCCCCAGCGACCGAACGTAGTGAGCGAGTGGGCGAGGAAGCGGAAGAGTCACAGAGGCAAGCATTGTGCACTTACGCGCCTGTGCCAGTGTCCGCGTGTGTGTTGTTTATCGGGCGCGCTGTTTTTACGCATCTGTGCGGCTTTTTACTCCTGACATGGTGCACTTCCCATCCACTCTGCACCGATGCAAAATGAGGAAAGCCAGTATACACATCGCTATCGCTCTGTGAACTGGGTCAGGGCTGCGCCCCGACACCCGCACTGACGCGCCCTGGCGGGCTTGTCTGCTCCCGGCATCCGCTCACAGGCAAGCTGTGAACGTCTCCGGGAGCTGCATGTTTCAGTTGCTTTCACCGTCATCGCCGAAGCGTGCGAGGCAACTGCGGTAGAGTTCGTCGGCGTGGTCGTGAAGTGATTCGCAGATGTCTGCCTGTTCGTCCGCGTCCAGATCGTTGAGTTTTTCCAGCAGGGTTAGCGTCTGGTTTCTGATAAAGCGAGCCATGTTAAGGGCTGTTTTTTCCTGTTTGGTCATGGTCTTAAGGCTCCTTGTATGGGGGATTTGTTAGGGGGAATGATACCGATGAAACGCGAGAAGATGCTCACGATACGGGTTACCGATGAGGAGCACGCCCGGTTACTGGAACGCTGCGAGGGTAAACGACTGGCGGAATGGATGCGGCGGGTCTGTCTGGGGGAGCCGGTTGCACGCACAGGAAAACTGCCGACACTGGCACCGCCATTGCTGCGGCATCTGGCTGCCATCGGGAACAACCTGAACCAGACAGCCCGGAAGGTGAACAGCGGCCAGTGGTCTTCGATTGACCGGGTTCATGTGGTGGCCGCACTGATGGCCATCGAGGGTGAATTGCGCCAGTTGCGGCAGGCTGTCAGGGAACAGGGGGTACGGGATGATAGTTAAATTTCATGCCAGGGGGAAAGGCGGTGGAAGTGGCCCGGTCGATTACCTGCTGGGGCGGGAGCGTAACCGCGAAGGCGCAACGGTGCTCCGGGGTAACCCGGAAGAAGTGCGGGAACTCATTGATTCCACGCCATTTTCGAAGAAATACACGTCAGGCGTTCTGTCGTTCGCGGAGAAGGAGCTACCACCGGGTGAACGCGAAAGAGTGATGACGAGCTTTGAGCGTGTTCTTATGCCCGGTCTCGAAAAAGACCAGTACAGCATTCTCTGGGTGGAACACCAGGATAAGGGGCGGCTCGAACTGAATTTTGTCATCCCGAACATGGAGCTACAGAGCGGTAAGCGCCTCCAGCCGTACTACGACCGTGCGGACAGGCCGAGGATAAATGCCTGGCAGACGCTGGTTAATCATCATTACGGGCTGCGTGACCCGAACGCACCGGAGAACAGACGGACGCTTGTCACGCCAAATAATCTGCCAAAAGCGAAACAGGAGGCCGCAGAAGCGATTACACGGGGTCTTGAGGCTCTTTACCATGCCGGAGCAATAAAAACGCGTCAGGATGTCACAGAGGCGCTTACAGCGGCAGGTTTTGAGGTGGTGAGGACAACCAAAAGCAGCATCAGTATTGCCGACCCGGAGGGGGGGCGGAATCTCAGGCTAAAGGGGGCGCTGTATGAGCAATCTTTTACAAATGGGAACAGACTTCGAGAAGAAACTGAAAGAGCGAGCCGCTTCTACCGAGAACATGCTGAACAGCGAGTTCAGGAAGCTCGAAGAGTCTGTAGACAAGGCATTGAGCTTAAACAGGCAGAAAATCAGAGACGCTATCAGCGAACATACAACATCCGTGAAAAAGCAACTGGATACGCTGAGCACCACCGTGAGCATGCAGTTCAGCACCACAGAGGCCGAACTGTCCCGGCAGCAGAAAAAACTGCTCTGGCGGGTGATCAAAGGGCGGATACTGTTTCCGGCGCTGACCGCGCTCAGCGTCACGGGCGGGATTTTCCTGGGGTGCTGGGGGCTGATGGAGTGGCAGGAAAGCAAGATTGCGAAAAATATCCTGACTATCAGAGAGCAGGAAAACACGCTGGCGAAACTCGAGGCAAAAACCTGGGGGGTGACGTTCGTCAATGGCGAGAACGGGAAATTTCTGGTGTTGCCGGACGGGGTGAAAGGGGAAAACACCTGGACGGTGGGCGACAAGAACGCCGTGAGGCTGGTCAGGGAGTAAACGAGTATGACGGAACTGGAAGGGCATTTGCTGAACGCCTTAGAGCATTTGCAACAGGACTATATGCGGCGGCTGAACGAGTGGGAGAGCGCCTTCGCGGAATTGCAGAAGATGCACGAGGTTACGCAACGGAACAACGCGATACTGAACGAGCGCGTCGTGATATTGAGTCAGCAGGTGCAGAGATTAGCCGGGCAAGTGGATCGCTTGAGTCGGTTATTTATCGCGAACAACAGCTAAGGGATGAACAGGAGCGTGCCCGGTACAGACATGAGGTACAGGAACGCGCGGCACGGGTTCGGAGTGGGCCATCAATGGAGATGTGACCGGAGAAGTGACGAAATCTTGCCATTTTGACCCGTTCGACGGCTGGGGCGAGCGAAACAAATCGTGTGCCGTATTTGTGCATAGCTATGCAACATCCTGAAAACGCATTTCACGCGTTTTTGGGGATTCAGCCAGGGGAAAACATGGTTTTTTTACTTTTTGAGCGTAAAGACGTGAAAAATCTCGTTATTGCACTTGCGATCTTTCGTCGGTGGGCGTAGAACGAAAACAGCTCGCCAGGAAGGCGAGCTGTTTCGGGTTCATTGAGGTCTCTGACCTCCTCAATGTTCCTGTGGAAACTGTTGAGATCCACAACAGAAACCAGTTCATTCAGTTTGCATGAGCCTTCTGTATTCTTCAAGAGTTTTTCAACAGCACAGTCTCCCAGGAACCCCGAAAAAAACCTGTTTTTGCAGATACTTGCGTATTTGCGAGAATCGTTTGCGGTTGGGGGAGCTGTGACGACGGCGACCGCACGCGTGAGAGTTCCGCTACCGGCGCAGAGAGTTTCATCGACAGCGGACACCTGATGAGTTGCCACAAAAACCGTATGTAGCGCGGCTAGATTGGTTGAGTTAGACCTTGGCGGCAGTTCCCGGTATGTGGTGGCGTGACGGGTGAGATGGTGCGGCGAAGACGCATACGTCACGCAGGCGCGGGTTCTTCCACTGACGCGCCCCGTGATCGATGGCCTTGGCTCCGTCCGGCATATCGAGAGCGGCAAACTACCCGTCCCTTCACTGGGAGGGGTGAGTTGTTGCCGTTCCCTCCGACCTTCCACCATCCAGCATATCGCACGATCCCATGTGCACCGCTACTCCTGATAACTCCAGTGCAAAAAAAAAAACGGATCTGCATCACAACGAGAGTGATCCCACCGCTCGCCGCAGCCCCAGCGACCGAACGTAGTGAGCGAGTGGGCGAGGAAGCGGAAGAGAACCGGAAACCACATTGAGCACGTACGCACTGATGCGGGGTGTCGGGGTGAAGCCCTGACCAGATGGCAAACGGAATATCGTCGCGGGTGACGGTATTACATTTGCACATCCTGTCCTGATTTCTGAGGCGTTTTAACGGTGAACGGACGGCAAAAACATGATGGAGCTGTTGAACGTGGAGAGCGCGAAATCGGACAAAAATCACGGCTGACGAGGCTTGCAGAGGAGTAAGCCAGTATACACTCCGCTAGCGCTACGTGACTGGGTCAGGGCTTCGCCCCGACACCCCCAAAGGGCGTTGCGTTTCACGCAACACCCTTGCCTAGAATAGATCTTTTACGCCGATTTGTAAGTTGTTGTTTTTTAGTGTGTTTTTTTGTTTACCTGTCGCATCCAGGGTGACACAACGTTGTCGCATCCAGGATGCGACAACACGCAACAAGATGTTGCACAGATGTGTCATGATGGCTTAGATTTGAACCAACGTTAGTGCATGGGATTTTCAGAGGGAAAAAATCATGTTTATTGATTCAGAAAAACGACTGAAACAACTTTCAGATGAGGCAAAGAAAAACACCGAGGATCTCGAAGAAGCAAAGAAGAATTCAAGGTTTACACAGGTATCCCCAAAAGGTTGGGAACGCGTTCGAGAGCTGCTGAAGAATAGCCAAGGCATATCAGCACTGAAGCTGTACTCATTTTTAGCGGAGCATATCGATCCTACGTGTGGCGCTGTCGTTGCGGATCAGCAATTCCTAGCTGAAAAACTTGGAGTTAGCAGAAGCACAATTATTCGGTGGCTCAATTACTTAGAATCAAAAAATGCATTAGTTAGAATCCCCGTTGCTGGTAAGGTTTGTGCGTATGCCCTCGATCCACATGAAGTCTGGAAGGGATATAACACTACGAAAAACCATGCGGCGTTTGTCACTAAAACACTGGTCAACAAAGACGGTGATATTCAGCGCCGAATCATGGCCATGTTTTCAAATTGAGCCAGCGGCAGGCGGACAATCAGGGGCTACGTGTTAACGTTCTGACCATGATTGTCTATCCTGCATTGCTCTTTTCTCGACCTCAAATTCCCTTGCATATTGAATAGGAATTGCATTACAAGATTATTTGAGCGCGTTTCTTCACAGTCCCTTGACCCACATTGTCCGTGGTCCCTGAAACGCGCTCATCCTCCGTCGTGTTCTCTGTCACGGTTCCGGTAGCGCCTTGAGCGCTACCGGAAACCGTCTGGGGAGAACCCCAGACCCCCATCGCTGTAGCATCGACGGTCTACGACCACCAACCAGCCGAATAGCTGCCTGTGCCGTGCAAATGGGCTTTGCAGGGGGCTGGCGACTCATTCCCGAAAGAATGACAGCGGAATCACCGATAACATGCGAGAGGTGACACCGCTCGCCGCAGCCCCAGCGACCGAACGTTAGTGAGCGAGTGGGCGAGGAAGCGGAAGAGAACCAGAAGTCACATTGAGCACTGACGCACAGATGCGGGGTGTCGGGGCGAAGCCCTGACCAGGTGGTAATCGTATAGCCGTGCGTGCGCGGTTATACAATTGCACATCCTGTCCCGAAAATTCCCGCCGTTTCTCGGTTTTTTGAGCGTCGCAGACCGCACGACAAACGAAACAAAGTGAAGTTTGTATAAGTACGCACTTCGTGAGATTCCCCGACTGCCAGTTTGTCGATCGCGCGGAACGGCTGCGGCACAAAAACGGCAAAATGATTTGCTGTCCGGTCGCCAGAATTTGGCGCGGCGGTGGCGATGGCTGTACGGAACGGGAATGACCGCGGGGTGGGGCGCGTGGTGTAAGGGCTTGTTTTGTGTCGGAATATACGGCAAATTGTGTGGTGCGGGTGCGCACATCCGCAGAAATCGAAACCGTTTAATCATACGATATACTTTTCCCCGCCCTCTCCAGGCGGGTTTTTTTTGAGCGCGGACAGGTCGCGCTGGGCTGCCTGCAAACACTGTATACAACGCATTTACACCACGCAATGGCTTGATTTTGCTGTATTTCTGCGTTTACAGCCATTCCGGGTGGAACGGGTTTTTGCAAATCAGTCCGCTGTAGTTCACATCAGCACAAAGTTTCTCACACAGCGAACGTTCAATCGCGGCGACATATTTCAGCGCCTTAACCGAACTGTCCAGCGCGGGGGCGTTCCGGTCGCTCCAGTCAATCGCAGCCCCCTCGCGGTCAACGTCAAAAACCAGCCAGAACTGCGCATGAGGCTGGTTCTGCTGGATGTACCGCGCAAGCAGCGCACGCCCTTTGCCGGAGATGCGAAGACCAAAAGCGAGATCATCCGTGTGATAGGGACGGCGGGGTAAATTTTCTTCGAAGTATTGAAGCGCGGCGCTCATATGTTACGATTCCTTCCCGGTTATCGACCGACATCGCCCCTGTATTTTCGTGACAGTCTTGGCGGATAGAAACGAATTTCAGGGGCGTTTGTTTTTCAGTCGCTTACACTACACCCACTGTCGTTCCTTCCCGAAAAACCGATCCATTTACCATAACTCCCGTTGCGCGCACCGCTAAAACGCGCTGAACGCGATTCTGCCGCGAACACCGCAAAAAGAGATGTTTTCCCCGGGGTAAACCGGAAAAATGCGTCAGGATCGCTTTCAGCTCACTGCATAGCTATGCATGAAAGTGAATGGCGATCGGTTTGGGCGCATACAGTGCCTATAAGACATATTTTCGGACATTTTCAATTCGTGAATCCCTGGCTCATTGCTGCATATCAGACCAGAGCGATCCTAGGGGCGGCCCTAGGATCGCTCTGTAAAAAAATGCGACACGCCCCTAGGGCCGCCCCTACATTAATTAACTGTTTTTTCTACAGATAGTCAGTACTGACCCTAGGTAGGGTCGTCCTAGGGTCGCCATAGGGTCGTCGACGACGCGCTTTTGTATAAATCTGAATAAGAAAATACATTTTTTTAAACATAACAACCTGATTTAAAAAAGAAATCAGCAAAAAGTTAGTTTTGCGTGGGGTGTGGACATTTCAGGCATGAGAACAGACTCGCGTTTTTCCGGAGTATCAGCGGGATTATTGATTAAGAAACACTCGACGCAGAGCGAAATTTTATGCAACAGCGGCTGCACTGCACAGGGATTATTTATCAGTTGAAACAGGACAGGATGTGTAATTGTAATACCGTCACACGCGACGCTATCACAATTGCCATCTGGTCAGGGCATCCGCCCCGACACCCCTGTGCGGTCTGCGGGCAAAAAAAACCGCCAAGAGATGGCGGTAAGCAAAAAATTACATGTATGAACAGCTTGAATAATGTGAGTGAGTCAAATTTTGCCGCAAGCCGACCGGAAAAACAATTCACCCGTGACGCGGTGAGACGCTCTCTGACGCGTTAAACGTGGCCAGGGTAAATCTGACACCCCTGAAACGAAAAAACGCGCCTGAGCGCGTTCTAGGGGCCTTAAAATCGATTTTTGATTATCATCGGGCGATGCGGTCGGCTTTCGGCGGCTTACCGTATGATTGAGGTGGCCGTGCTCGCCGCAGCCCCAGCGACCGAACGTTAGTGAGCGAGTGGGCGAGGAAGCGGAAGTGAATCAGTCGCCAGGTTGAGCACATACGCACGGTTTTTCGGCAGGTGATATGCGCTGAATCCGCATGAATACTGGATTTCCACAGGGTTGGAGGGGGAGTTTTCGGAACTTGCAATTCTGCTTTCTTGCAACATATTGTTTTTATTGGTTTTTTGTTTTCGGCACCCCAAGTTATCCACAGACTCGCTGTTAAGTTTTTAGATCTTGTTTTTAAGATCTTGTTTTTAATACTTGTTTTAGGGTCGAAATTCATGATTAAAAACAATGCGTTACACGTGTATAGGTGAGGAGATTTAAGGTAAAGGTGATATAATTTAAGGTGCTTGGGTGAGGTAATTTAAGGTAAAGGTGAGGAGATTTAAGGTAATATTCACAGGAAAATGGGGGGTGGAAATATAATTGCTCACCAATGCTAAAGGTGATAGGTTTTTATCTCACCTCATTTTTGGCCTGGTGGTTAAAATGACATCAACCCCTCTGATAGCCTATAAGTCCAATGCGCTGGTTGAGGCCAGTTACAAGCTAACTTTACAAGAACAGCGTTTCTTATTGCTCTGCATAAGTCGACTTAACTCCGGTACTGACGTAGCTTCACCTGAATTGCAAAAGACAATGACCATTACAGCTGCAGAATATTTTGATTCATTCCCTGATATGGGGCGGAAAAATGCCGAGGTTCAGCTACAGGAAGCGATCGATCGTTTGTGGGACAGGTCGATCATTCTCAAGGACGACGTGAAGCGCGAGGAGTTCCGCTGGATTCAGTATCGGGCACAGTATGCGAGGGGAGAGGGGAAAGCACAAATCACTTTTTCTGACGCGGTAATGCCTTATCTGACACAGTTGAAGGGGCAATTCACCAGAGTCATCATTAAAAATATTTCCAATTTATCAAGAAGTTACAGCATAAGAATATACGAAATTCTCCAGCAATTCCGCAGTACTGGGGAACGTATTATCGCCCTCGATGATTTTAAATCATCACTGATGATTGATAGTAAATATAAAGATTTCAAAACGTTAAACAGGGATCTAATAAAACCCTGTGTTGACGAACTGAACAAAAAAAGCGACCTGGCTGTAACGGTTGAGACGATCAAAAAGGGGCGCACGGTTGTAGCCCTGCATTTTCGCTTCAAGGAAGACAAACAGATCAAGATGACGATCTAAAATCGATTTTAAGGCACCTAAAACGCTCTCTGTCGTGTTTTTCTTGTGTCAGGAATGCGAAGGTACTACTGAAGTGAAAAGTTGCGTCAGAATTGATTTGAGGGGCATAAAAAGAACCCCCAATTTTTGGGGGCGGAAAAACAAAACTATGTTTGCGTTATATGACTGTACTTCTTGCATTCATCCCTCTCGATGAACATAACACGATGTTAAACAAAACAAAATATTGTTCACATTCACTGTGACCAACCGCAATGCTGTACTCGACAATTTTCTTCCCGTTCTTCAGAACGATTGTTGCGATACCTTCTACGGTGAGAGCAAAATATTCCTGACGGGTGGTTAACAACCACTCGCATATAACAATCAAATCCTTATGCGTTCCGTCTATGGCGGCTGCGATGATGAATTTGCGTACTCCATGTCTAGCATCATCGCAGATTTTTTCCTGCCACGGTTCCGGCAGCATCTTGAGCGCAACCGGAAACCGTCTGGGGAGAACCCCAGTCCCCCCATCGCTGTAATACCGACGGTCTACGACCACCCACCAACCGAGTCTCCGCTAGCGCTACGTGACTGGTTCAGGGCTGCGCTCCGAAACCCGCTAACAACCATATTTTGTTTTGTTTAACATCGTGTTATGTTCATCGATGTCCATCGACATGGATGAATGCAAGAAGCACACGCATAACACAAATCAACTTTATAGTTTTCCCGCCCCCAAAAAATTGGGGGTTCTTTTTTCGCTGCATCAGTGCGTACGTGCTCAATGTGGTTTCCGGTTCCCTGGTGCTTCCTCGCTCATTCGCTCGCTACGCTCGGTCATGAGACTGTGGCGAGCACGACCACCTCAATCATGCGGTAAGCCGCACCATTGCTGGGCTGAAAGGAGAAAACCGCGGGAAAGCCCGCTGCTCAAAAAGGCGCTGTTATCTGATATAGGCTTATTTGGTCTACTCTACGAGACCTCGTTTTTTCAGTTGGTAATACCAGTCGCGCCTGATCCCTAATGCCTCCCACGGTTTCAGCGTGCGTGCAGATGTAGCCACTGTGAGAATGCTGGCCATCCCTGACGAATCGCTCTGTAAGCCCATTTACGCGTTATTTCGACCCCCAAAGGGCGTTGCGTCGCGCGCAACACCCTTGCCTAGAATAGATCTTTTACGCCGATTTGTAAGTTGTTGTTTT
>OGZS01000760.1_pt1 | contig 11272 bp, 9 predicted proteins | sample 1576901 | NCBI WGS metagenome assembly OGZS01 (sample SAMEA3541563, study PRJEB24748) | human gut metagenome | biome: human gut; feature: human-associated habitat; material: faeces | place: China | collected 2012 | reverse complement strand
AACCGTTGAGTGGGCAAAATTTTCATATTGAAATACTTCCGGCAGCGTTGCGTTGCCGTCTGCCACCAGATTGCCCGCTTTTACGTTAAATAAAAGCAAGCGCAGAAGCAGGATTAGCAGACCGGCATCATCCCTGGGATCTTCTGCGCTCACCCTTTTTTGTTACGCAGCTACGGCTAACGCTGCCAGTAATTCATTCATCGATAAATATCTTGCACTCGCCGCATTAAAGCAGGTTTGTTGGGCATCTTCTGATACCACAATGGTGTTTATTCCTGCCGCCTGTGCTGCCTGAAAACCACTCACGCTGTCCTCTATAACCAAACAATCTGCAGCAGACAGTTGCAATTCTCGCAGTGCAGAAAGATAAACTGCCGGATGGGGTTTCCCATGCTTTTCGTCATCAGCACTACAAATCACCGAAAAATAATGCTGAATATTGAGTTTTGTCAGTACAGCATCGATCACCTGGTAAGATGAAGAGGTTGCCAGCGCCAGTTGATAGCCACTCCGGCGCAAAAAAAATAACACGTCCTGAACGCCTGGCATCGCTTCGCCCGTCCCGGCAATCAACGTAGTGATCAGGCGGCGAATCTCACTTTCCAACAGTGCGGGTTCAATGTGTAAATGACAATATTCACACCAGGTTTGGGCAATCTCATCCAGCCTTTTACCTTTAGTCAGTCTTATACACTCTTCGTCACTGACACATGCGCCCCACCTTGCCAGTGCTCCCTTTTGTGCCTCACGCCATAACCCTTCCGAATCAATGATGACGCCGTCCATATCAAAAATGACTGCTTTACAATTAAACATTGTTCCTCGCAATAAAGCCGGGCACCACACCAGGCTTGTCGTCATCAGGAAATGGTGGCGGTCTTCCCTTCACACACTTGCTGATTTGAGAATCCCGGTTGTTCGACGCGAATAAACGGGCAAATAATAAACGCTATCACATACAGGGTGGTGTAAGCGATAACCACACCAATAGTACTGAAATAAGGCAGAAGTACCACGGCGATTGCCGGAGCAAGGAAGTTGGACAACCCGGCTGAAAGGTTATAAACCGAAATAGCTGCTCCTTTATGTTTCGGTTCCAGTGCCGGGAAAACGGCTGCCATCGGTACGAATGCAGCAACAAAGATCCCCAGTGCCACCGCAGGTATCAGCGCCATAGCAAAGTTATGACCGAAATGTTGCGGCATGTAGTAGAACGCCAGGCTTGAAAGCGCCATTCCCACGCAACCAAACCAGCGAACAACTTTCATCCAGCCCATTTTCTCTGCCAGCACGCCCCAGAATACGTTAGAGAAGATGGTGGTAAAGAAGAAGACTGCCCAGACCTGCAACCACTCAGAGGTGGTAAAGCCCAGCTCATCAACAAACATCATCGGCATAATTACGGCGAATCCGAATAAAGATAAGGTGTTGATAATGCGAACAATACTGGAAAGCAAAATATTGCGGTTGGTATAAAGCAAAGTCACCGCACGGCCCAGTTCGCTAAACTTCTCTTTTGTGGTTAGGTTTTGCATATGGCGTGGTGTTTCTACTTTGCGCATAGAAATTAACGCAACAGCGCCACCAACCCCACAGAAGGCCAGCGCCAGCCATAATGTTCCCATTTCGCCAATAAGCGGAATGGTAAAACTGGGGATGTAGCTGCCGAATACGCCGATACCAATAGAGTAAACTGCCCAGAACCAGCCCAGAGCAGCACTGGTGCTGTCACTGCGTACGTTATGGACAATCGCCACAATAAAGGCGTAGAGGAACAGCGGATAGGCTAGGCCACGAATACCATAAAACAGCAGGATTAACCCATAGTTCGCCTGCCCCAGACCAAAGACCAGAAACAGCACGTGAAATACGCACCACAGCACAAAGCCGATAAACATGGTTTTTTGTGGCGTAATAATTTCGGCAACTACGCCGGAAACCCAGGCGGAAAGCGCTGCCGCCAGGCCATAGAGCGTAAAGGCAAAGGAGGCTTCTGCAGGCGTGAAACCCAGTGCTTTAATGTAATGCGACAGGAATGCCAGTTCAAAACCGTCTCCGGTCATAAAGATGGCAATGGCAATATATCCCCACACCAGATTTAAGGGTAATCCCAGCCATTGTTTATTTGTTAACGACATAGTGACCTCGTTTGTAGGATACAAAACGCCGCTCCGGTGCAAACACCGGAGGGCATTTGTGACAGATGTTATTGATTGCGATAGTTCAGGTCGTTGTGATACAGCGCAGTAAACTGCTGATATCGTTGCATCAGCGCATTATGACGTTCAGGATCGCTGCGCCAGGTTTTGAAGATTTCAGGTTTTTCACACACTGCCGCCAGTGGTTTTCCCGCAGCAAGACAGGCCAGACGCGCGGCTCCCAGCGCCCCACCCGTTTCACCGCCTTTATGCGTCACCACTGGCATATCGAGAATATCGGCCAGTAACTGCGCCCAGAATGGACTTCTCGCCCCCCCACCTACCAGCGAGCATTGCTCAATTGCCGTACCGCTTTCTTGCAGGACTCGCAGCCCATCGGCAATACCAAAGCTGACGCCTTCCAGCACTGCATATCCCATTAGCGCACGCTGACTGGAGTGTGTCAGCGCCCAGAACAATCCCCGGGCATGAGGATCGTTATGTGGCGTACGTTCACCAGAAAGATACGGGAGGAACATCGGTGCACTGGCTTTGTCTGCATCAGAAAGTTGGGCAATCTCTTCCAGTAACTCTGTTTCCGTTACCCCCACCAGACGGCAGAACCATTGCAGACAACTGGCGGCACTGAGCATTACACTCATCTGGTGCCATAAATTCGGTAGTACGTGACAGAAAGCATGGACTGCTGATTGCGGCGCAGGACGATAGGCATCTGTCACTACAAACAACACCCCGGAAGTTCCCAAAGAAATAAACGCATCTCCGGGAGAAACGGCCCCCACACCAATTGCGCTCACGGCGTTATCGCCACCGCCACCAGCAACTACAACCGAAGATGTCAGCCCCCAACGGCTGGCAACTTCAGGGGAAAGAGTGGCAGAAACGTCACAACCTTCCACCAGTTCCGGCATATTCGCCCGTGTCAGGCCACATTTTTCCAGCAACGAATCTGACCAGTCGCGTTTTTCCACGTCGAGCCACAACGTGCCAGCAGAATCCGACATATCGGAAATCTTTTGGCCGGTCATTTTGAAACGCAAATAGTCTTTCGGCAGTAAAACGGTGGAAATGCGCGCAAAGTGCTGCGGCTCATGGCGCCGTACCCATAGCAATTTGGGGGCGGTAAATCCAGGCATCGCCAGGTTTCCCGCTACCTGATGCAACTCTGGTGCGATCTCTTCCAGCTCCGCACACTCCTGCGCACTGCGGGTGTCGTTCCATAAAATCGCCGGACGAATCGCCTCTCCTTTTTCATCCAACAGGACGGCACCATGCATTTGACCAGAAAGGCCAATGGCTTTGATCGCCTGCCAGTGGTGACCGCATTTTTCCCGCAGGGTCGACATTAAATATTCCGTCGCTTCCCACCAGGCTTGCGGCGATTGTTCTGACCAGTGTGGATGGGGCCGCTGAATGGTCAGCGGCGCACTATGGGTGGCAACAATTTCATTGTTTTCATCAATGACCAGCGCCTTAACTTCCGATGTGCCCAGATCGATACCCAGATACATAACCGCCTCCTGGTTAGTTAATTAACGCGTAGACGTCAGCGATTTTTTCGCGCAACAACGCGGCAAAATCTTCACGTTCGGTTAAATCGCCAAACAGCGCTTTATCACTGGCATAAACAGCGACGGGATCGGCAGACTGGAACATTGCATGGACAGCTGGTGCATCAAGGATGCCATCCTGATATTCATAGGGCAGTTTGCCGTGATGCCATTGCTCCATGAATACGTAAAACAGTGCAGGTAACATGGCGGTGGCATTCGGGCGAACGCCTCGCTGGTAGCACTCTCGCAGTGTGGGGGCAATCATCGCCGGAATTTTCGAGAAACCATCCGCAGCGACGCGTTGGTTGGTGTCCTGAATATGTGGATTGGTAAAACGCTTGAGTACAACATCACGGTAGGTTGGCAAATCGATACCGTTATCGCCCAAGCAAGGAATGACATCTTCCGTCACGTAGCGGTCGGCAATCTGATAGATAAAATCGGTCATTGTGCTTTCGTGGATATATTTTTGACCGATTAACGTACCTGCCCAGGCGATGCAACTGTGTGAAGAGTTAAGAATGCGAATCTTCGCCTCTTCATAGGGGATTACCGACGCCACCAGTTCGACACCGACCTTCTCCAGTGCCGGACGGACATCACGGAAATTATCTTCCACGACCCACTGGATAAAGGTTTCGCCCATTACCGGCGCTTTATCGGCAATACCCGTTTGAGCCTTGATCCGTGCCGGAAGTTCTGCTGCCGGACGAGGCGTAATGCGGTCAACCATGGTATTCGGGCAAGTGGTATTTGTACTCAGCCAGTCGATGACATCCTGTTTGCCAGTTAGCTGGAGAAACTCAACCAGGCCATCATGGAAACGTTCACCATTATGGCGCACGTTATCGCAATTCAGCAGGGTTAGTGGTCCGGCGTTATTTGCCATACGTGCTTCGAGGATACGGGTAATAACACCGTAAATTGTTTTGCATCCCCCTTTAAGATCTGCCGCTAAATCAGGATTGTTAACTTCCAGTTTGTGACTGGTATTCAGGTAGTACCCGCCTTCGGTGACGGTGAAAGCAATCACTTTTGTCTTCGGATCTGCCCCTTCAGCAATCAGCGGTTGTAAATCTGCCTGCCACGGTATCAACTTCTGAATTGAGGTGATCTCTTCATATTCGCTTACCCCTTCCGGGCTGACGGTTTCCAGCACATAGCGACCTTTCTGTGCACTGAGTGCCTGTACGACATGTTCAGCATCATTACGAATATTGCCCGCAGCAATGCTCCAGCGTTTATCGCCCATCACCTGCAAACGGTGTAGATACCACGCCTGATGTGCGCGATGAAAAGAACCTAACCCGATGTGCAGCCATGTAAATTGTTCGTTCATTGTTTCGTTCTCCATTGACGTTATGGCTGAACTGTAATCGAACATTTGAGTTAATTAAGAGCGTTAGATCACAAAAGAACAATTGACCAAAAAAATTACAAATGACCAAATCAAAGCAATAAACTTGCCTCGCGGTAAAGCTATGGCCAAAATGACGCTAATCAGTTGCGGGATTTTCACGATTCCGCACGCCACTTTTGAGGTAGGGAAACGTGAACAAAGAAGATGACATCAGGCTCGATCAAAAAGTACGGGCGGCATGGATGTACTACATTGCCGGACTTAATCAGAGTGAAATCGCAAGTCAGTTAGGTACTTCACGGCCAGTGGTTCAACGCCTGATAGCAGCAGCGAAAGACGAAGGGATTGTGTCGATTGGATTGCATCATCCGGTTGCCAACTGTCTCGATTATGCCCAACTGTTAAAGGAAAAGTACCAATTAACCGACTGCAATATTATGCCGGTTTACAGTATTGAAAGTACGCTCGACAGCGTGACATTTGGCTGTTATCAACTGATGGCGCGTTACTTACAGGGTGACAAACCGACCATCGTTGGTATTGGTTCTGGCTTAACGTTGAAGAAAACCATTAAACGTATCGATTTTGATAGTCAGAATACCCGCTGTGTGGCGCTGATTAGCGCCATGAATGAACACGGGCAATGTAACTATTACGACGACGTACCGCTGCTTTTGGCGAGAAAAATTCAGGGAAAATATTACCAGTGGCCAGCTCCACGCTATGCTCAGTCCCGCGAAGAGTACCAAATGTGGTCAACCAATCGATTGTTCCGCAACGTCTCTACCGTAGCGCGTGACTCTGATGTTATTTTCGTGGGTATTGGTGCTTTAGGTCGTCAAAGCCCTATTTTCAAAGATGGCTTTATTGATGAGCAGCAACTGGAAGAGTTAACAGCACGCGGAGGCGTTGGTGAAATCCTCGGACGCTTTATTGATGCTGAAGGCAATGTTGTGGAAAGCCAGATCAACCAGATGATCACCAGCCATGATATCCGCGAAAGCAACTGCCCACGTATCGCAGCTGCCTGTGGTGAGGATAAACGTCCGGCGATCCTCGCAGCATTAAAAGGTGGGTGGATCAACGGTCTGGTCACCGATGAACACACCGCACGCTGGTTGCTGACACGTTAATCTCAGCTGACAACATTCAGGCTCGGAATGAGTTGTGGCGGTATCTCAATGCGACGCAGGGTGGTATCGCCAGAATCCACAATTTCAAACACTTTTTCGAGCATGGCGGGTACATCCTGACGAACCATATCGATATCGTGCCCGAGCAGAGAAACAAAAGGATCCCAGTCAAAACACCCCATTGGCGGTTGATTGGCTCCCGTCTGCCCGGTTTGCGCCAGCCAGCGAACCACCCCTTCAAGAGAGATTGTCGAGTTGACGAATAACCCGTGAAGCGATACTGCAGAGCTTTGGAAGACCTCTTTCAGTAATCCCTCTACGCGAGCAGAAGAGTAGCCGGTAACCAGTTTATGTTCATCCGGTACGGTTATCCCCAAAGCCTGATGGGCATCGACAAAACCACATAAACGTTCAGCAGTATTGTTATCGCTTATACGTCCACCGACAAAAGTCAAAGGTGCCAGCTTGCCATAGCGTTTCTGGCTGTTGGCTAAAATTCTTTCCGTCAATAATTTCGCCCCCATATAGTTATCAGAAATGATCGACGGCGCCAGTGTTCCCGGCAGATCCAGATTCAGTGTCGGTACGCCCGCTTGCTGGCACATTTGGGCTATTTTATCCGGTTGAGTCGCTCCGGTAGCAATGACCCAATCCACCTGCCAGGAGAGCATGGCGCGAGCAGCCTCAATTTCCAGTTCTGGCTGTCGCCGCGTACAGGTGATGATTGGCAGTAATCCTCTGGCACGCGCCATCTCTTCAAATTTTTCGGCAATCGATCCAAAGTATCGGTTGTCATATTTCGGCACAATCATGCCAATAACGTTGGATTTTTTACTGCGCAGTAAACTTGCCTGCCGATTAATGGCATATCCCTGCTCTTCCGCAATACGGGTGACCTTCTCAGCCAGCTTTGCGCTGATGCGTCGCTTTTTCCAGTTGCCATTCAAAATAGCGCTTACCGCACTGGCAGAAACGCCGGTTAATTCTGCCAGGTCGTAAATGGTCGTTTTCTTCGTTTTCTCAACGCGTGTCACAAATTTGCCTCTTCATTTTGAATGTCTCTTGCTGAGAATTTAAGCAAGTGCTAGATCTGCTTCATCGATTGAGCAGTTTGCTTCACACGGCAGCTAAATTCCCGTTCAGTGCGTGCAAGCAAACAGAGACTATAAATTCGCCCTGGTAAAAGGATTATATGATGAATCACTCTGTGCCCTCTATGAATACTCCCCTTAATGGCAAAGTTGCAGCTATCACTGGCGCTGCGTCAGGTATTGGCCTGCAATGTGCAAAAACGCTGCTCGATGCAGGAGCAAAGGTAGTATTGATTGACCGGGAAGGCGACAAACTGCACAAGATTGTCGCTGAGTTAGGCGAAAACGCGTACGCGCTGCAACTCGATCTCTTCAATAATCAGCAAGTCGATAACATGCTGGCGGACATTATCGAACTGGCGGGTGGGCTGGATATTTTTCATGCCAATGCAGGCGCTTATATTGGCGGCCCAGTGGCTGAAGGTGATCCAGATGTCTGGGATCGTGTGTTAAATCTGAATATAAATGCGGCGTTTCGCTGTGTCCGTGCAGTCCTGCCGCATATGATTGCGCAGAGGTCGGGCGATATAATTTTTACCAGTTCCATCGCGGGCGTCGTTCCGGTTATCTGGGAACCGATCTACACCGCGTCCAAATTTGCCGTTCAGGCATTCGTACACACTACCCGCCGCCAGGTTTCTCAATATGGCGTGCGTGTGGGTGCGGTGCTGCCAGGACCAGTAGTCACTGCCCTGCTTGATGACTGGCCAAAAGCCAAAATGGAAGAAGCCCTGGCAAATGGTAGCCTGATGCAACCGATTGAAGTGGCGGAATCAGTATTGTTTATGGTGACCCGCTCGAAAAATGTCACCGTGCGAGATTTAGTGATCCTGCCTGGCAGTGTCGATCTGTAAGGGCGCAATCATGACAATAACCAAAACCGTTATTGGTGTTGATGTGGGATCAGGCAGTGTCCGCGCCGGGATTTTTGATCTCAACGGATCTCTGCTATCCCATGCCACAGAAAAAATCACGACTACGCGGCGCAGCGGAAGCCGCGTGGAACAGTCCAGCCAGGAGATCTGGCAGGCGGTCTGTTCATGTATTCGTAATGCGCTCACTCTGGCAGACGTTTGTGCACAAAGTGTGGCAGGCATCGGTTTTGATGCCACCTGTTCTCTGGTGGTACTGGATAAAAACGGTGATCCATTGCCTGTCAGCCCGGAAGGAGATGCAAAGCAAAATATCATTGTGTGGATGGATCACCGCGCCACCGAACAAGCAGAGCGAATCAATGCCACTCACCATCCGGTGCTGAACTACGTCGGTGGTAAAATTTCGCCTGAAATGGAAACACCGAAAATTCTCTGGCTGAAAGAAAATATGCCAGAGATCTACGAACGTGCCGGACAATTTTTCGATCTGGCCGATTTTCTGACCTGGCGGGCTACCGGTGATTTAGCGCGTTCAGTATGCACTGTTACCTGTAAATGGACGTGGCTGGCACATGAAAATCGCTGGGATCCAGATTATTTCCGCACCATTGGCCTTGCAGAGTTAGCGGATGAAGATTTTATTCGCATTGGTCATCATATTGTTTCTCCCGGAACACCTTGTGGAAATGGTTTAACAGCACAAGCCGCGGCAGAGATGGGATTACTCCCCGGCACACCTGTCGCTGTAGGGTTAATTGATGCTCACGCTGGTGGCATCGGTACGGTTGGCGTAGAAGGTGGAGCGCTGAACAATCTCGCGTATGTTTTCGGCACTTCTTCATGCACCATGGCATCTACCACTTCTCCCTCGTTTGTACCGGGTGTCTGGGGGCCGTATTACAGTGCGATGGTTCCAGGTCTGTGGTTAGTTGAAGGCGGGCAAAGTGCTGCGGGAGCAGCTATTGACCAGCTACTTGATTTCCATCCGGCTGTTGAAGAAGCTCGCGAAATGGCACAACGTGTGAATCAGCCCCTCCCCGTCTGGCTTGCTGATCGAATCCTCGAAAAAACGGCGCAACCATCAGATGCTGTCGCCCTGGCGAAAGGGCTACACGTGGTGCCGGAATTTCTCGGAAATCGCGCCCCCTTCGCAGATCCTCATGCCAGAGCGGTAATTTGTGGCCTGGGTATGGAGCGAGATCTGGATAATTTACTCGCCTTGTATATCGCTGGATTATGCGGAATTGGTTATGGTCTGCGCCAAATTCTCGACGCTCAAACAGCGCAGGGAGTAGTGAGTAAAAATATCGTTATTAGCGGCGGTGCCGGGCAGCATCCACTGGTACGACAAATTCTGGCAGATACCTGCGGTATTCCGGTCATTACCACGCAATGCTGCGAACCGGTTTTATTAGGCTCGGCCATTCTTGGTGCTGTCGCCGGAAATATTGCACCTTCTGTTGGCGAAGCGATGCAACAATTCACCCATGTGGATAAATATTATTATCCGCAAGAACGCTATCAATCTCTTCATCATCGTCGATATGAGGCCTATAAGCAGTTGCAGCATACTGCAAAATTACTCAGAGACTAATTAACCAGCCACCTGACGCTGTTTTCAGGCAATCACTAATAACGACTCACTCCGGTAATATCCCGGAGTGCATTCATCTGCACCCTAAAAACGAGGTTTATATGTCCAGAAATAATAAACAGTGGTTGGGTTTGCCACTGCATCTGATATGGGGATATATCGCCATCGCAGTATTTATGACTGGTGATGGTTTCGAACTCGCATTCTTATCGCACTATATTAAATCGTTAGGCTTCACACCTGCGGAAGCCTCTTTTGCCTTTACGCTCTACGGCCTGGCGGCTGCCCTTTCCGCCTGGGTTTCTGGGGTAGTAGCGGAAATCATCACGCCGCAAAAAACCATGCTGATTGGTTTTGTCCTATGGTGCGTATTCCATGTTCTGTTTCTGGTCTTTGGATTAGGACAGGCAAACTATGGGTTAATCCTGCTGTTTTACGGGATTCGTGGTTTAGCGTATCCGCTATTTCTCTACTCATTTATCGTCGTTATTATTCATAACGTGCGTAGCGAAAATTCCAGTTCTGCTCTGGGTTGGTACTGGGCGGTATATTCAGTAGGGATCGGTGTTGCTGGCAGTTATATTCCCAGTTTTACGATACCGATTATGGGTGAAATGGGAACCTTATGGCTGGCACTGGCGTTCTGCTTTGCTGGCGGTGTCATTGCCATGATCTCCTTGCGTCATGTTAAAACGCCTGGACATATGCATAATTTAACTCCCCGTGAGAAGTTTGCAGAATTAAGTCGGGCAGTAACTTTACTTTATACCAACCGCAATATTTTTCTCTCCAGTATTGTGCGCATTATAAATACCTTATCGTTATTCGGTTTTGCGGTCATTATGCCAATGATGTTTGTGGATGAACTGGGATTCACCACCTCTGAATGGTTGCAGGTCTGGGCGGCATTTTTCTTTACCACTATTTTCTCTAATATTTTTTGGGGGATTGTGGCAGAAAAAATGGGCTGGATGCGTGTTATTCGCTGGTTTGGTTGCCTCGGGATGGCAGCATCAAGTTTAGCGTTTTACTACATGCCGCAATACTTTGGTCACAACTACTGGATGGCAATGATTCCGGCGATTGCTCTGGGAACTTTTGTTGCTGCATTTGTGCCGATGGCCGCTGTCTTCCCGGCACTGGAACCAAAACACAAAGGTGCTGCAATCTCGGTTTACAACCTCTCTGCGGGTATGTCTAACTTCCTGGCTCCGGCAATTGCCGTGGTGTTATTACCGTGGTTTAGCACTATCGGTGTGGTCATTGCCTATACAGCATTGTATCTATTGGCCTTTGTCCTTTGCGCATTCATTCGCGTTGAGCAGCCAGGATTCAGTTCTGCGCCAGTGACTGAGAAGGCATTGAATATCTCCTGAAAAACGAAACGCATCAGGCACTCATCCTCTCCCTCATGGGAGAGGATGATTTCACATCAGGCAATAGTGACTTTGTTATCGAGATAAACGTCCTGCACGGCGTTAATCAGTTTCACGCCGTCAGCCATCGA
>OGZS01000753.1_pt1 | contig 11474 bp, 9 predicted proteins | sample 1576901 | NCBI WGS metagenome assembly OGZS01 (sample SAMEA3541563, study PRJEB24748) | human gut metagenome | biome: human gut; feature: human-associated habitat; material: faeces | place: China | collected 2012 | reverse complement strand
AATAAGGAAGGAAAATAAAGATGGCAAGAACAAGAAAAACAAGTAAGGAAGCATTGGAAGAAAAGATTGAAAAAGCAGAGGCTGATGTGATCGCAGCGAAGAAAAAGTATGACCAGGCAACAGCAAATCTGAAAGAACTGTTAGACAAGCGGGATGCCATAAGAAAAGAAGAGATCCTGTCAGCGGTTGTAAAAAGTGGGCGGTCATATGAGGAGATCATGAACTTTTTGAATGCAGGATCAGATGGAGAAAAGACGGAAAAATAGAATTATTTTGAGTCGCAGATATAGCGACACTTGATTTAGGCGGAAAAAACTGGAAGTTCACATTATAAAATGCAGATATATAATATGATAAGATTAGGAAGAAATGTATTATAAAAATGTCGAAGAATGTTGATGAAAAAGATAATACGGGAGAAAAAAGTGTAGTATAATAGAATTGGTTCTAAATTATGAAACTGTGAGGTGTAGAATGAATACAGATGATATTAATAGTAATCAATATATTTTGGAAAAGTTAATAGGTAAGGCGCTTTTAGATGCTGCAATGTGGACTAATAAAAAATGTACACCGCGGAAACCACAGGAACCAGATTATGTGGCAATGTTATCGACCAAATTTGTTAAAGATTTTTTTAATGTATTAGTTGCAGTTTTTCCGCATTATGATTTTTCTATTGTAGGTGTATATTGTCATCAAAAGCCGATAGTAGATATTAAAGAAGCTAAGAAGCCAGAGTTGGGAGATATTTTATTTGTTTATGCAGATAGAAAGCGAAAAGGTGAAATGGTCTTGAATTCTCTTTTGCTTCAGGCAAAGATATCAAATAATCCTTGTCTACATGTACATCAAAGTGAGAGACATCAGTTAAAATTATATAAAAACTGGCCTCAATTTACATATTGTAGAGCGGGAAATTTGAATGGAAAGATGAGAAATATTTTTCCTAAAACGATAAATGATGGGGCACAATATTTATTGATTGCTGACAATTCATTGGCCAATGGATTTTTTACTGGAAACAGAATGTTCCCAATGGGTTGTGCGATACCTGATGATATCTTATACATTAATGACAGTTTGTCTAGCGAGCTTATTAATTTACTGAAATTTAAGTCGGGACGTACATTTGATAGTGACCTATATTTAACGGAAGATGGATGGTCTAAGATGATATGGGACTTATTACAGATTGCGGCTTTCAAATATTCAAAAAGAAAGAATGCACAACTTAAGTCATTTTCCAGGATTAATGAGTTCAGTCATTTTTGCACAGAGGGCATGGGAGATATGACATTGTTAGATGAGGCACTAGGTAATTATAAAAATATGGAGGGAATATCCAATGAAGACAGTGGTGTATCGATAGTGCTTATTGAAAGTCGATTAAAAAGTGAAGAAAAAAGCCAGAGAAAATTTGGCAGGAAATAATAGTAAGTGCCTCAAAACATGGCGTAGTGTAAACTAGCAGAGTTCCTGCTATAATACCTACATCAATGTTTGAGGCACTTTTTTCTGTTCCTTTTTAAATGGCACTGCTCTGGTGAATATTACGGTGCGGCAGAGCCGCCTGTCCGATCACCCTTTGTATCCAGCGGAATGCTTTCTATAAAGTACCTCCGTACATGGGACCAGCACAGGAATCTTTTGATGTCCGGCACAGTATCATAACCGGAGTAGGCATCCGTGATCAGGTATCCATCAAAACTCTTAAGCAGTTTCCGGGCATTCTCACCGCTCCGGCTGCGGGAATAAAAGAAAAATGCTGCCTGGATCTCTTCGCTAGCTGCACTGCGCATGACCCACATAAAGGATTCGCTGCCTGGAAGTTTCCCTTCTTCCTTATTGCACTGGATCCTGATCTCATCCATATGGAGCAGCCCGTATTCCAGCAGTTTCTCATGAAATCCTCCAGTAGACCGGTTCCAGCCATTCCTGACTGCATCTTATCACCCAGTTCGCCATGTTGCTTCTGGAAAGTACCAGTCCCAGCCGGTACCAGTCTTTTGTAAGCGATGAATAATCACCCGGTCACGATTAAACTAAAAAAATAATACCAAGCCATCTGATAGAGAATCTGGCAGACAGCCGGGAACAGTATCAGATGGCTTTTATAAAATGTCAATATACGGATGATTACCTACTTACCAAATTCGCGCGGCATGTCTTTGAACGTTGATATTTTCACGACAAAAAGACCGCCCTTTTCAGGTCAGTCTAACGCTTTATTGTTGCGTTCTTCAATTCTATTTCAGCAACTTATAAATATTAAAAGTCTTTTATTTGACAGTTATGAATTATGCCACACCAATTATGTTCATATTGTTGCGAGGATGCATTTCTTTTAAAATCTTTGCCTGCTTTTTAGCCGCAATATGTATATAGATCTGTGTCGTTTTTATGGAGCTGTGACCAAGAATTTGCTGGACACAGCTTACATCTACTCCTTCTTCTATTAAATATGTGGCAAACGAATGTCTAAACATATGGGGGGTTATGTTCCTTTCAATTCCAGCCTGTTCAGTATACTTTTTCAGCATCAACCGTATTGATTGCTCTGTATACCTATTTTCTCTGTTGTTTACAAAAAAGTATCCGCTCTGTCTGATCGCAGATTCATTTTCAGCATAGTATTTTTTCAGCAACGCCAGAATTGAAGTACTGCTGATCTGAACATATCTTTCCTTCCCGCCTTTTCCCATTAATCTTATCAGACCTGTATTCAGGTTAACACTATCTTTCCGGATATTAGAAATCTCATATACTCTTGCCCCGGTTGCAAAAAATACTTCTATAATTGCTATATCACGCAGCATATATTTACGAGACGAAGCAGTACTTTCATTCAGGCATTTGTACATATAATTCAGAAGCTGCTCAATTTCCTCTCTTGGAATGATTCTTGGAAGAGTTACATTTTCTTTAAATCTGACTTTTATTTTTCGGAATGGACTTTCAATAATAATTTCTGTTTCCTCTAAATAATTATAATATGCTTTTATTGATGCTATTTTCCTTTTTACGGTTTTTTGTTTGAAGTTTTTATGCAGATGAGTGATATATTCTTCAATCTTCTCCTTTTCAGGTTCATCAACACAAACAAATTCAAAATATTGGTGGAGATCAATGCGATATGCCTTCAGTGTTTTTTTATCCAGTTCCTTTCGATATTCACAATACTCCAAATATGTTGCCATTTTAGCTTCTAATCTCATTTTAACTTCCTCCTGTTTTTATAAACATCATATTACTGTTTTCAGTATCAATTTCAATAGAAGCTATAATAAAAATATAAACCATGTACTGGTGGATAATTAGCAGTTATCTGTTATTTACTAACAACCAGTTATCTGTTTTTATTTGAGGCAAGGCTATGACAAGACACATATTATTATTATGTTTACTAGGAAATCCGTTTGAATTGAATCTCGGCGGTCACCAAAGGACAGTATTGGAAATTATTGAACATTTTAAAGATATGCCGCGGTTAGAGATAACGGTTATCACAACAACTAAATCTTCATTAAAACAATTGACTCCAAACCATTTATATTCCAATATTGTGCTATATGAAATTTCCATAAAGAAGGAATGGTTTGAAAATCAGGATTTACTGTATGACAACAGAAACTTTTTATATGAAACTGTTAAAAAAATCTATGAAAATATAAAACATCCAATAACGCTGGTACATTCAACTTATTGGATATCAGGCTTGTTAGCCAGTCAATTATGCACTGAGTATCATTTAACACAGATTCATTCTGTAATCAGTACCTCCTGTGAACGCAAAAGAAATGGGTTTTCCCCTGTTTCTTCCCACCAATATGAAAGCGAACAGTTTTTTCTGCCCAAAGTAGATTGCATCATTTCAATTACTGAGTCAGAATACGAATTGTTAATAGAAAAATATCATCTTGAACCACATAAAATAATTGTTGTGGGCAGAACTGTTTCAGATTGTTTTTTACGCCCGGCTCACCTTCCATCTGGAAATCTGGAGCAAGATGTCTCTGTTAATTATAATACATTGGCGTCACAGGACACTGGATGGTGGGTAAATGGAGCCTTTTGCTATATAGGAAGAATTGTTGATCAGAAAGGTGTAAAAGAAATAATTCTAGCCTGGGAAATTTTATATAAGAAATACTTGAATCTGACACCTCCCATGTGGTTTATCGGCGGTACTGCCGAAGATATTTGTAAATATCGCCGAATAATAAAAAAATATGTACCAGATCTCGAAACATATGAAAAGCAGCACAAAATATATTGGTGGGGATTTTTATCTGCCGCAGGAATTTCCAATGTGTTACTCAAATGCAATGTGTTGATTATGCATTCTGCTTTTGAGCCTGGGGGAAGGGTTATTCTGGAAGCAATGTCTGCCGGAAAACCAGTTATAGCAACTTACTCTGGTTTTGGCAATAATTATGTGCAAGACTGGTATAATGGCTTTCATGTGGAATATGGAGATTTTGAAAAATTGTCCCGATATTTAGAACTGTTTATTATCAATCCCTATCTGTCAAATATGCTTGGAATTAATTCTAAGAATCTCTTTTGGAAAATAAGCAAGAATTGGGATTATTTTCAAAGAATATCTGATTTATATTTCTATTTCGGAACAAGTCAATATACCTATAACGGTAATTTGTTTTATGAAAGAATGCATCCGCAGTATCCCAATTTGGTAGATATATTCCCATATAGTGATATAAAAAATGATATTTCGGATATCAGTACCGAGTTTCACATAAAAGAAACAGCTATTATTTCTATGGAAAGTAATCAGAGTTATTTATGGAAAACTACTTATAATATAATCAAGCAGTATTATAATCGTTTTAACTGTAAACAAGAATGGAATGCTTATGACTCTAACTCGGTCATTCCATTTATAGCACTTTATGATGCTGCGACTTTTTCGGCCTCTCTTTCAGGATGTTTACCAATTACTGATCAATCGGATATACTGTTTTCATATACCATGCCTATGGGAAAAGTATTAGCTCATGACGAATGTCTAAAAGAAATGCCCCTACTGCTGAAAAAATTCAGGGAATCTTATACGATTACATCATATGGTAAATCTGATCTATTAGAAATAAACAGTAAATTTCAAGCGCAGCATAAATATTATACAATGCAGACTCTTATAAAAGAATTAACTGCTGCGATTGAAAACTATCCTGTATTTACTGATGCTGAAATCAACTGTATAAAGTATATATTTAATAAGATTGCGTATATTCGCCCCCAGATTACTCCAAAATATGGGATGAATTATGGGAAAAGTTTATTAAACCATATTGTACGATACAATATGCAAACTTTCCTTCTTCCAAGTTGCGACATTTATTTTGGAGAAATAGGTATTGATGAGGCCTATACTTATATGGAGTACTACAAGGATGGCATATTGAAAAACCTGAATTCACAGAAGTTTCAATTAATTGATAATACTGTTCTATTATGGATCAGTGTTTTATCAATAGAACAATATATTGAGAAAAAGATATTACATAAAGAATGCAAAATAGAACTATCCGCTATTACAGATTTTTATAATAATTTTTTCGAGGCTGTCCTGTTATAAATATGAAATAACAGGACAGTCAATTAACACTTGATCATAAAGTTTCCGTCCACATAATAATAAGTTTTTTTCAACATGGAAACAAAAGAACGAGAAATAAAATGTTCAAATTCCTTTGGTAAAACTGCTATATCTGGCTGCTTTACAGTTTCGATTATCTGGGTATATCCAGTATAGTCATTTTTATATAAAATTCTTAACATAAGCAAAAAGGAAACGATTTCTTTATCGGTAAAGAAATCGGTATACATCATTTTGTTATCGGCAGTGAAAATTCGTTTAAATTTATCCCGTTTGGAACTATAGTAGCCAAGGATAATTTCTTTGGCATACATAACAGCATCTGGATTATTTCTTAATTCCAAATTGATAAGTGCCAGATTTGTTTTAGCTATCCAGCGATAGGTTTGATGTCCTGTACGATCTTGTAAATCGGCTGCTGCATCAAATGCATCTATAGCCTTTTTCCAGTTTTTTTTCGTCCAAAAAAATTGACCCAGCAAATTATAAGACCGACTTAACTCAACATGCAGATTATTCTGATAGGCTTTTCCACACAAGCCTAACAATTGTCTGGTATCTTTCATTTCTTTTGAATAAAACAAAACAGTTAATTCGTTAAATTCTAAGTGAATTTGATCTTCTAAAGATAAAATTTCTTTATATGTTTTTAAAATGTCTATATTGGCTTTGGCTGCTTTAAAATCTCCCTTATTGATACTGATTGATAATAAATGGTCGTAATAGCTGTATTTCAAGAGCGTATTCTCCGGAAATCTTTTTATTCCTCTTTTAAGACTTAGAATACAGTTGTTTATTCCATATTGATGCTTTATGCCAATGGCACGAATATGACGTAATTTTGGGTCTATTATTCTCAGTTCGTCTGTCTGCTTTATAAGTGCCAGATACTGTCCTACAGCCAGATAATGCTTCGCCTGCAACAAATGATACAATCGGATTTGTTCAGGAGAAATTACGGTAATTAAAGAAAGATCATGTAATTCCTTAAAACAAACTTGCAGTAGATCACTATGGAAATCACATAATTTCAAGCAACAATAAGCTGTCATTAGAAGGGCATCAAATAATTCTGAAGCAGAGAAATCATTTTCCAATAAATTATATATATCTTTTAATAATGATTGAGCAAGGGCATAGTCTTCCTGAAACAATAAATTTGAAATAAGTGCTTTCCAATTTTCTTCCAGATACTGTTTGTTCTCCAGAAAAATTGCCAATTGAATCTTTTTTATAGCTTTGCAAAATTTATCAACAGATAATACTTCAATTTTGTTAAAGAGTATTTTATAAATTTCATGTTGTCTGTAAGAGGAAAGAAAAGCCATTTGCTGCAAAGGACCTAAATAAAACATATGTCGGATTCGGATATAGTCATCTTGAAATTTGAATAAATTGGTACGTATCAAACCTTCTTTTAAAGAATGGTTATTAGATATCATCTCTAAATCAACTTCTGCAAGCTTTCCATCCATCAAGCCAATCATAAAAGCGAGATTCTGAACCTCTATTTCAGATTCTATTATTATTTTTTTGACATATTCAAAAGAAATACTTTGAAGATATTTTTGATTTTTATATAATTTTGTCATATCCAGATTATATAAAGAGCTTCTCATTCCTAAATCATGTCTGAATAGCTCTGTAACTGTATCAATAAGCAAAGGAGTTCTTGGCAGAATTCTCTTTAAATTTTTTTCTTCCTCAAAAGAAAATACATTTTTATATTTATGCTCAAAATACTGATTTAATTCCATTGAATTGAACTCTTTGATTTCTGTTATATATAAAACAGGAACATCTTTCAGAAGATATTCCAGAAACTCATCACATTTTTTGATATCCGTTCGAATTTCAAGTATAAGTAAGATATTTTCCTTTTCAAATTTTTTGATAAATTTATTTAAAATTTGAAGCGCTGAACTGGAGGCATAATCCAGATTATGAAAGTATATAACCTGCCTCTGACGTCTTAATATAGGCACATATATGCGATATAAATATTCAAAAAAATAAAACTGCATTATATCCTGCTGTATTTCATTTGATACAGATTCCGGTTTCAAAATATTCAATAAGGAAGCCCTTGCGCGGATGCTTAATTCTTCTTCGGATAAATAATCAGTTATATCATTTATATCCTGTTCAGAGAAATTCATAATATCTAAAACGTCAATATTCCAGATAGACGACAGAATTTTTAACAAAAATACCTGTACTGTAGAAAGTTCTTCCATATTAATTCTATGATACGGAATGGAACTTTCCCTGTACATTTTATTTAATAAATGTTCAATAAAAAAAGTTTTCCCACAACCTGAACTCCCTTTAATAATAACAATTCCATTTTTCTCAGAAATAGCGTTATAACATAAATCCAGCAGTTTGTTTCTGTCTGTGCCAATAAGTTTTCTTAATGGAGAAATATGTACTTTTTTCTCAGAAAATATTCGCTTGGAAACAGGATGGGTAATTACAGAGTCTATTAATTGGCCCAAAAAGGCTGGAGAATATGTGTTTTTCAGGGTTTTATATAATTCTTTTACTCTATCAGATACTTCAAAGATGTCAACAAGTTCTACCCGTATATTTGAGAAACTGGAAAATTTGCGGATTCGTTTCTGGGTTTCAGTAGAATAATGTAGGTTTGTAAAGATATATATTTCCTGCGCCATTAAATTAATTGCTATAATCAGGGTTTTGGAAAAGTCAGACATAGGCAGATCTTTATTTGACAATTCACGAAGCTTTGATTCGGATAATATTTTGTATTGATCTATATTCTCATCACTTGAAGAAATTATAATAAGTCCGTCATAGCCACCATCTTTGCGATGAGGAGTATGCGTAATAGAATAACTAAATTCAGAATCTGTGGGCAAATATGTCTCTAATATGCTGAGTGAAAGCTTTTCAAACTCTTCCCAATTGTCCTTTGCAAAACTCATGTTATCTTTCATCCTTTTTAACGTATTTAATTTTAAATAACAGATAACTGCTAATTATCCATCAAAAATTATATCATAAAGAATCAATTTTTACCATCAGTCTTTCTGGTATCCCTCGATCATGGTTACTGTCCAGTTAGCCCTTGAACAGTAACATCTGTCGACGGAAAATCACAGGAGATTAAGATAGATTCTTGTAATCAATATTTGAATATGTTATGATAAAAAGCGAAAACAATAGGTGAGGGTCGGCTAAAGGATGCCTATTGAGGATTTTGATGAATCAATATTTTAGGGCATTCTTGTGAAGATTATGTATTCATAGGGATGCCTTATGTATATTGATACTTATTAATGGAATTGAAAAAGTGGTTTTAAAAAGATGCTCTGTTTTTTGGGGGGCTTGTAACATGAAGATTATTAAGAGTGCTGTTAAAAAATAGATAAGAGTAAGAAAGCTATTTTACAAAAAATTTATAAACGTAGTATCATATACACTGGTGGAAAGTATCAGAGTAGCGTTATTAAAAAAGGAACAGAAAAAGTGCCTCAAGCATTGATGTAGATATTATAACAGAGATTCTGCTATAATACACTACGCCATTGTTTTGAAACACTTACGACAAAATGTAATTGGAAGAGTATTGTAGTGTGAAAAGAAGACTGATATGATAAAAAATATATACTGTTTTTGCGATTGTTATATTTGTAATGTTACACATGGATAGTCTTGAATGTTTTGTCATAAAACTGAAAAGAGTGTCTAATTTTCATAATTTTGTATAAATTTAATATTGAAGATTTCGTATTTGTTGAATTCAGACCAGTCAACAAAATGCAAGGGCTGTGATATATACCATTCGTATTGTGAATAGTAATCTGAAAAGACAGGGTTTTTGAAGTTGTGACCATGTCGTGCATATATTTCATTACGTGCAAAGGACAATAAAGTTTCAAAGTTGTATGATGAGTGCTCTGTAATTTTATTGTGCAATACTGTAATATCTGAGTCAGTTAAATAAGTGCTGTCACTTTTGGGGAATATAAATCCGTATTCTGTAAATGGCGATGTGGTGTGTTGCTTATTTGAAAAACTGACAGGAACATATTGAAACTGTTGGATGATTACTAATGCTAAGCACAGTAAAAGTAGCCGGTATCTAATTTTATATAATTTGATGATTAGTTTAAATTTACAAGCATAGTAGAAAGGACTGAAAAAAGCACGAAATTTTCTAACATGTCGATTGCAAAGTATGATGAATATCAGGGATATTCCTAGCAGAATATACGCAATCATAGAATCATCTCCTTTATGAAAAAGAGGGAGATTTGTTCCCCTCTTTTTAGCATGAAAACTCCCGGGCAATGGAATGAAGTTTTTGAGCAAGAATCTTTAACTCCTCTAACCCAAATTCAACAACATCAGATGATGTACTGCTGGAAGAAATATTGTTTAAGTATTCGCGACATTGCTTATACAGCATCATGTTGGTTCTGGAAATAGCAGCATGAGCATTTGCCTGATATTGTGCTTCCATTTGGGTAAGTAACTGTTGTGAACGTTTAATTTCAGCATTGCGAATGGTTTTGGTCTGTTGGTAAATGGTGATGAGTTGAGCGATTAACTTGCAAAATGCGGTAGCATTTGTGAGTAATAGCGGTGAGGTAATGTCTGGTATAGAAGATTCTGTGTTAGATGGATCTTGAATGTTGTTCATAAAGAAAACCTCCTTTTTCTTTGGAAAACTATTTTGTATGCTATTATCATAACAGGGGATTGAATAATCGTAAATTGACAGAATCTATAAAAAGTGAGTAGACGGATTCAAATTTGAATAAGAAAAATTCAAACAAATGATGAGAAAATCAAGATTCAAAGGAACTTGAAGCTGGAGGAAGGGGAAGAATATGGGAAAGAAAGTTTCAGATTACAGAAGAACAGAAGAGGAAGAGGCTTTTTTTATTGAGGTGGCTAAGGCACTTGGGTGGTATAGAAGAGAACTTGGAATGAAATTGAATGATATAGGAAGCCAGATTTCATTATCAGAGTCAGCAGTTTCTAAATATCTGATAGATCCAAAGGTGAAAAAGAACTTTTCAAGTGAAGAAGATTTGAAAAAGAACAGTAAGGTATTCCTTACGTTAGAATATGCGTTGAAAATCTCTGCGACAATGGGGGAAAAATTATGGAATATTTTACGCCTGTATGAAGAAAGTGAAAATAGAACAGAAAAATGCACAAAATTGAATGCAAATCAATCTTCAAATATATTGAATTTAAACAGTACGAATTTGATTGTAAATTCAAGTGATTCAAAATTTGAACCATGGTTTGGAGAGTTTTTCTGCTATTTTTCAAGTACAAGTTCATCTGAGATAGATAAGAGCAAGAGGGAAAATCCAAAAGAATTGACAGAGGAAGAAAAAGAATTGTTTGATATTACACCATCGGGAGATCATCTGTTTTGTGGAAAGATGAGTATATCAAAGGCTGAGGATAACTATTGTCAGGTTTCATTAAGGTTTATGTCAGATAAATATAATCATAATATCAAACATTATCAGGGGACATTAGTATTATCAAAACAATATTCAGCAGGATTTATTTCGTTATATGGACAGGAAAATGGAGAGTGTTCCTATATTATTGTTGAAAGTCCAGATTCGCAAAAACTAAAGTGCCGTATGGCGATGGTGTTAACTTTATCCAGTATAGACAGACATAGGCGCGCATGTACAGAAAAAATGCTTATAACAAAAAAAAGGATTTTGGAAAATTCTAGAGCTTATGAGACATTGAAATCATTATTGCCAATGAATGATTCTGTGATTCGAATTACTAATGAAGCTTGAATGAAAAAGTAAATTCTACATTCTAATATACCTTGATTTTATGCGGG
>OGZS01000752.1_pt1 | contig 11478 bp, 6 predicted proteins | sample 1576901 | NCBI WGS metagenome assembly OGZS01 (sample SAMEA3541563, study PRJEB24748) | human gut metagenome | biome: human gut; feature: human-associated habitat; material: faeces | place: China | collected 2012 | reverse complement strand
GCAAGCTCACTACCGTCACCTCCGATAATAGTTAAGTACAATACAGCCATACGTATAGCTACGCCATTACGCACTTGTTCTTGAATTACTGATTGATCAGAATACGCAACATCTGGTGCGATTTCTAGGCCACGGTTCATTGGACCTGGATGCATGACCATTACATCGTCTTTAGCTAATTTCAATACATCGCTATTGATACCAAAGATACGTGCATATTCTCTGTTTGTAGGATATAGTGCAGAGTGAATGCGTTCTAATTGAATGCGAAGTACGTTTACCACATCTGCATCAGCAACGGCTTCACGAATATCGTGGTGTACGGTAACACCTAATTTTTCAAGTTCTGGATATACCATTGTACGAGGACCAGCTAAATGTACATTAGCCCCCATTTTTGTAAGTCCATAAATATTGGAGCGTGCTACGCGACTATGCATTATATCGCCAAGGATAACCACCTTTAATCCTTCAATAGATTCCTTTTTCTCTAAGATAGAATACATGTCTAGTAATGCTTGTGTTGGATGCTCATGAGCGCCATCACCTGCGTTAATGATAATCGGATCCACGGCTTTCGTAGCGTATAAAGGTGCACCTTCTGCGCTGTGACGCATTACGATAGCATCTGTACCCATGTAGGACATAGTTAATAATGTATCGCGGAAACTTTCACCTTTACCCATGGAAGATCCACTAGGAGAAAGATTGATTACGTCAGCCCCTAAGTATTTACCGGCTAACTCAAAGGAACTACGGGTACGAGTACTTGGTTCCATAAAAAGGTTGATAATGGATTTCCCCTTTAAAAGTGGAACCTTCTTGTCATCAGAAAGAACGATTTTCTTCATTTTCTTTGCCACATCTAAAATCAATTTGATTTCTTCAGGTGACACATTTTGCAAACCCAATAAATCTTTGCCTTTTAGGCTAACTTGTCCCATGATTTCCTCCTAACTCACGTAACAAAAAAGACCTTTTGCCCAGGGCAAAAGGTCAAATAGTTTGCACAAAGAAGCCCCTATGGGCACTTCAACTATATTCCTTTCTCAGCCTCTCTGGACTAAATTAAAAGGTATTGTATTATGCAATGGTCTCTCGTACCATATATGCATTTCTTTATTTATTGTACTGAATCCACCTTTGAAAGTCAATGTAAAACACAAAATTCATATGGATTTTAAAAAGAGGACAAGCATATAAAATTGCTTGTCCTCTCTATATTTAAACAGCTATTAATCCACTTCTATATCTTAAACTTTAATCTAAAATTTTTTTTAGAAATTAAGGGTCTTAACCTAATGGATATAATCTTGGTGGGTTTTCTTCATCATTTTGCTGTTCATTTTGTGGAGTATATGGCATTTGATCTTGTTGCGGCTCATTCGCTACAGGATCTATCTGCACATATTGCTGATTTGGCGACAATTGAGGTTGACGTTGCTCACGACGACGTGTATTTTGAGATGCAGTCGGTCTAGGTTTTGTCAACTCATCAATGGATACAGCATTTGGAATAGTTACATTTGATGTATCCCCATGAATATCATCAAGTTCACTGAAGGAAGGAGTCCTCTTAGATGCTTGAGCAGCCTTACGTTCGGCTTCAAGTTGTTGGCGTGCAAGTTCTGCACGACGACGAGCACTCTCTTGTTGATCTCGGACACGTTGAATAGCTTCAGCACGCTCTTTTGCTTTACGCTCGATTTCAGCTTGAGCCAACGCTTGTTGACGAGCAGCTTCAGCTTCACGCTCTGCTTCTAGTTGCGCTTTATATCGTTCCTCAGCAATACGTCGTGCCTCTGCGGCTTGACGTTCTGCTTCAGCTCGTTCTGCAGCAAGTCGCTCTTGCTCTGCCTTACGAGCTTCCGCCACTATACGAGCCGCCTCTGCTTTACGAGCCTCTTCGGCACGTCTTGCTTCTTCTATGCGGCGAGTTTCTTCGGCTCTACGCGCTTCTTCAGCACGTTTAGCCTCTGCAACAATTCGAGCTTCTTCGGCACGGCGCGCAGCTTCAAGACGTTCCTGTTCAGCTCTACGTTGTGCCTCAAGTCTAGCTGCTTCTGCTTTCCGAGCTTCTTCTGCTCTACGTGCTTCTGCTGCTAAACGAGCTTGTTCAGCTTTACGCGCTGCTTCAATTCGAGCTGCTTCAGCTTTGCGTGCGTCCTCTGCTCGTTTTGCTTCTGCTGCTACGCGAGCGGCCTCAGCTTTACGTTCCGCTTCAATTCGAGCTTCTTCTGCTCTACGCGCTTCCTCCGCACGACGAGCCTCTTCTGCTTTTCTTGCTGCTTCCATTTGTTGTGCTTCCAAAGCAGCCTTAGCCTCTGCCGCTCTACGAGCGTCTTCTTGGCGCTTCGCTTCAAGAGCGGCTTGCTCGGCAGCACGTTGTGCTTCTAAAGCAGCTTTCGCTTCTGCTGCTTTACGAGCTTCTTCGGCACGTCTTGCTTCCAATGCTTCCTGCTCAGCTTTACGTTGTGCTTCTAAACGAACTCTAGCCTCAGCAGCCAAGCGTTCCTCTTCGGCCTTTTTGGCTTCTAAAGCAGCTTTTTCTGCTGCTCGTTGCGCTTCAAAGCGAGCCTTAGCTTCGGCCGCTTTTCTTTCTTCCTCCGCTTTGCGTGCGGCCTCAATACGAGCAGCTTCAATTCTACGTTCTTCTTCAAGACGTTTTGCTTCCGCTGCTAGTCGAGCTTCTTCTGCTTTACGAGCCGCCTCTAGTCGATCCGCTTCCGCTTTTCTCGCTGCCTCGATACGTGCCATTTCAGCTTTACGAGCCGCTTCCGCCTTGCGAGCTTCCTCTGCTTTACGCTCTGCTTCGGCTTTTTCAGCCATCTTGCGCTCAATTTCAGCATGCTTGGCTTCTGCAGCCTTTCGCAACATTTCAGCTTTTTCTGCAGCTAGTCGAGCCTCTTCGGCTTTTTTACGAGCTAAGGCTTCTTTCTCGTCTTTTGCTTTTTTAAGTTGCGCTTCTTTTTTTACATCTGCTGCAGCTTTATCGCTTAACTTTTTAGTTTCTTCATGAGCAATTGTTTCTGCCCGTTTAGCTGGACTTTCAACAGTAGATTTTTTAGTATCTACTGTCCCTTTATCTCCATCTTTACCACCTACAGGACCTACAGGTATTTGTGTGCTCCCTTGAGTTGGGTGCCCTAAGATATCTTTAACATCTTTCGGTACATTAACAGCAATGGTTTGATGTTTTTGTGGATTTGCAAGAGATTCAGGAATCAACAAGAAACGAATTGGCAAATTCGATGCACCAGCTGGCATAAAGTTTAACGTTAATAAATCACCCGCATTATAGTTCCCTAAAAGACGGCTATCTAATATAGTACCTTCCCCTAATGCGGAAATACCATCTGCACCACCAATGTGATAAGTCCGTGTATCTGTCTGTCCCCTTCTAGCACCTTGTTGATGTAATGATTTTATCGTAAAGGAACCAGAATAAGGTCCTCCAAGAGGGTTAAAATACAGTCTAAACGGTTCATTACCCTTAGTAGGAATTTTTAGCGTATATGATACGCCATAGTTACCACGATCTCGAACAAATGCTTTATTTTGCATTTCGTCTACACCATTAATAAACGTATCTTCTCGGTCATTACCAATTTCTACAAAGGCACCACCTAAAGCGGTGTCGAATGGTGTAGCAACCTCCATATTACGTTTAGCACCAGTATAGGTACCGCGCAATTGTATTTCATCTATGGGAAGATTTTTCACCCAATGTGACGCATCTACGGGGTCCATCCCCATAGGTAGCATCATAACACGCGCAAATATAGGCCCTTCTGTTTTAATATCTACGATACCCGTAAATAGTGCATCTCGATTTACCGGTGTATTTTCTAAGTCACTAAAGATTAATTGACGCCCTTGTGGTGGGATGCTAAAAGAGTATAACGGTCTTGCATCTGGGCTTTCATTAAGAGGCTGCTCCAAATCCTTCCGAGACAAATCACGACCTGCTGCAAAATAGTCAGGTGTAGCTACAGATTTTAATTGTCTCATGACATGTACTGAAGTTGGATAAGCCGTTTGGTTTTCTAAGACGATAGCAATCTTGTGAGGTAGATCCATTTCATTTACATGATAGAAATAGATACGCCCATTGCCATTAATTGTACCTGCACTTAACGTACCTCCTACAGGTCCTACATATTCAGGACTATCCGATAGGAGCAATGTATCCGTTTGAGACACCAACGATGGTGGTAACGGAGAAAACTGAAAATATCCAATTGATTGTAAATCTATATCACGAGCTTCTACATGGCCTGTAAGGGCAGCCATGGCAGCCATAGCCGCAGCTACACAATATCTTGATTTATAGGAAAACATATATTATTACCTCTATATTTCTTCGAGCCCCAACGGGTCATACGTAAGTGCTAATGCTTCAATCTTCTTTAGTCGATGGCCAATTCCAGATTTAGATAGTTCCCCCTCCATCAACTCTTCAAGCTCTTTTAAACTCGCTTCAGGATTCTCCCACCGAAGTCTTGCAACGACGCGCAACTTTTCAGGTAATTCTTCAATACCGATTTCTCTATCAATAATACGGATTGCTTTTACCTGACGAACTGCTGCATCCACAACCTTCTGTAAATTTGCCGTCTCACAGTTGACTTGACGATTTATTTGATTCCGTACGGTTTTCATAATCCGCACGTTTTCAAATTCCATAAGCGCCGATTGAGCACCCATGATTTGCAAACAATTTGTTACTGCATCCCCTTCTTTAAGATATACTACATACTCTTCTTTCCGCTCCGTTAAGCCTGCATGAATGTGAAAAAGCCGTAATACATGGATAATTTCCCTCGCAAAAATCTCGTTTCCCGTCATAAACTCAAGATGGTAATCACTTTGTGGCTTATTAACAGAGCCTCCCCCTAAAAAAGCTCCCCTTAAAAAGGCACGTCGTGCTTCCATTGATTTGAGCCAACTGCGAGGAATTTGTTCGGTTACAGGCCATAAAGCGAGATCCTCTAAAGCCTGTCTCCCCTCTATAGAAGGTTCCACAGAAAGCGTATACATATTTTTTTTACGCAGGTTTAAACCTTGTCGTACTAATACATTTGTAGGTAATTCGTATTGCTTTTTCAAAATACCAAGCAACCGACGAGCTACTGCATTATTAGCCGTAGCCAAACGAATGCCAACGGCACCTTTCATCCCCAAAATGATAGATCCGCTCATACGCAATAAGCAAGACGCTTCAATTTTCATGGCCACATCCGCATCACTAGAGGCTTCATATTGGCATAATTCATTTTTTACATCTTCTGCAAATGACATGGACATCCCTTCTCATTAATGATCATCTCGTTGAAGATAATATTCCAAGATATGCGGTTCAGTGTTAGATTGCATAGCATGAATGATATCCATAATAACTTTTCCTAACCGTTCAGGATCGTGAACAGCTGGTTTTTGAGGGTTAATTAAGGTAGCTCGTATAGTGCGGATTCCTTTGTCTTGTAACTTTTTAGTATCTAATACCAATGGTTCAGATCCTACAGCACTATATTGTTCAACCATTTGAATTGGCAACGGCCCATCATTGGCAAGAACAGTATCTATAATTCCTTCTCCGCCATGAGCAATTAAAGCCTCTACATGGTCATTTAATGTGTAGCCTGTGGTTTCACCCGGTTGTGTCATAACATTAGCAATATAGATTTTATTAGCCTTACTAGCACGTACATGAGAGGCCAACTTATCAGTTAGTAAATTTGGGATAATACTTGTATATAAACTACCAGGACCTAAAATAATTACATCCGCTTCATCAATGGCACGTAATGCAGCCCCCTCTGGCTTAGGCAATGCTGGATCACTATAGATATGGCGAATTCGTTTACCCGAGTGTGGTATATTACTTTCACCTTCTACAATAGTGCCATCTGTCATCTCTGCACGCAATTTAATGAACTCTGTAGAGGAAGGAATTACACGACCACGGACACGCAACAATTTACTAGCCGCTTCAAGAGCTTCTTCAATATCTCCATCATAAACTTGAGCAAGCGCAGTGATAAAGAGATTACCAAAACTGTGCCCAGAAAGCTCATTTTCACCATCGAAACGATAACGGAATAAGTTCTCCATTACTCCTTCTTGTTCAGCTAGTGATACTAAACAGTTTCGCAAATCACCAGGAGCTATCATTTGAAAGTCTTCTCGCAAGCGACCAGAAGAACCTCCATCATCAGCGACAGTTACAATCGCAGATAGGTTTGATGTATATGATTTCAAACCACGCAATAAATTTGATAAGCCCGTACCACCACCGATTACTACAATTTTTGGGCCCTTATCGAGTCGGATATTTTGAAAAATAATATCCGATACCTTGCTGTCAGGATTAGGTAGTACCGCACGAATAATCGTTTTAATAACTTTACTCGTACCGATGAGCATTAATACAGCACCAATCGATAATAGTACAGCCCCTACAGCAATGAGTACATTATAATTGTAAAAGCCCGTCATATTATAGGAAAAGGCAAGTACAATATCTTCAAGAACCGCAAGCCATTGATAGTTAAAAATCAAAGAAATACCAATAATTAAAAGACCTACACCACAACTAAATAGGGCAAGCCAACGTTTTATATTTAGACCCGGAATTAGCCACCGGAACCATCCTTTTCGCAACATAATCCCCCCTATCTAGTTATCAAGTGTTATAATTTCATGAGGATTATAATCTTCTTCTACATTATTTTTCATCATATCTCTATGTTCAACAGTTACACGATATCCTTTTTCTAACAAGTGGGAGTATAGAGCCTCTGCCATAGCTACAGATCTATGCATACCACCTGTGCAACCTACTGCCACAATAAACTGAGATTTCCCTTCTTGTTCATAATTTGGCACAAGGAAGTCCATGGTATCAAAGTAACGTTTTTTAAATTCCTCGGTTACTTCAAAGGAATGGATATATTCATTCACTGCTTTCACACGACCTGTTTTATGACGAAACTCAGGAATATAAAATGGATTAGGTAGAAAACGAACATCCCATACCATATCTGCATCGAGAGGAATACCATACTTAAAACCAAAGCTCACTACAGTAATCGCCATACCATGAGCTTCATCAACTTGAGCAAAGCGCGTTTTTAAATACTCTTTCAAGCTAGCCGTCTTCATATTAGTGGTATCAATAATAAAATCTGCTTTATGGCGCACAGAGTTAAGAATTTGGCGTTCTTTTTTTAGCCCTGTTGTAATTAGCCCATTAGGAGCCAATGGATGACTCCGTCGACTTTCCTTATATCGACGAATCAAAGTCTCATCTGTAGCATCCATAAATACAATTTCAAAATCTACCTTCATATCTTTTAATGTATCTAAAGATGAAGAAAGAGCTTCAAAAAATTCGCCCCCCCGAATATCTACAACAAGAGCAACGCGATTAGTCCGTTCTCCACCTTGTCGGCAAATTTCACTTAATTTAGGAATCAGCACAGGGGGAATATTATCAATACATAAATACCCCATATCTTCTAAAGCTTGCAATACTTGAGTTTTACCGGCACCTGACATACCTGTAACTATTAACAAACGAAATGCTTCCATAGTTTTACTCCATTATAAAAGATTATCTTCAATCCAATGGGCTACTCCATCGTCATTATGATGGCCACAAATTGTATGAGCCACAGATTTTACATGATCTGTAGCGTTTTCAACAGCTACAGAGTAACCTGTTTTACGTAGCATAGAAATATCATTTTCTGCATTACCAAAAGAAACGATATGTTCTAAACTAATATGATTATCTAAAGCTAGTTGTGTCAAAGCACGCCCCTTTGACACATTAAGGGCAACGATTTCTAAAAAGTCTTTTTGGCTACGAACTAGATTAACCAAATCGCCCACTTCAGGAGTCAAAGTATCAATAATTTGATCAATCCCCTCTACTGTATCAATAGCGATTAGCTTATTTGGTTCAGACTCTAAAGTATATAACCCATCACCTAAAAACTCTGCTTTCGCTCCCGTTTGAACTTCATAGAGATCGGACTGCCACGTTTTATGATGACATAGCAAATGATCATCTATATAAGATTGTATATGCCAATCATATTGTTTTGCTAATTCATAAATACGCTGTACAGCCTCAACAGAAACGGTCTGCTCAAATAGTTTACACCCTGTTTCCAATTCTTGAATGAGTCCTCCAGAGAACAAAATCATCGGTACATTACCAAGCTTTAATGCCTGCCCAATGGGCTTAGCCGTTTGATACATCCGTCCCGTAGCAATGGTAACAACGATGCCCCTTTGCTGTAAACGATGTAACACATCTACTGTATAGTCAGATACAGTATTATCACTGCGTACCAAGGTTTCATCACAATCGATGGCAACCATTTTAATATGAGAAAAAGAAGGATTCATGTTTGCCTCCTTTATAGAAATTTTAAATACTCTTTATTATACCATTAATAGTGGCTATATAGATAGAAATTAGCGGTAATAACCCTAATAATGACAAGAAAGTTTACTCATGAAATTTCCATTAAATGAAAAATCATCTATTTTCGATAAATCATTCTATATTAATTAAATAGACGGCATTAATGAAACACTATATAAAAAGCCTCATATTATTTTATATTAAACACAAAAAGAGACTCCCGAAGGAGTCTCTTTCGTATGAGTAACTATCAAATTAGAATTTGTAGTTAAGGTCTGCACGGTAGAAGTCAGCTTTATCATTACCGTTTTGATCTTTCCAATCAAAACCGTAGTTAGCTGTTAAGCCTACGTTGTTTTGCAATGCATAGTCAACAGTTGCCATCCAACCTTTAGCATCTGTAGTGTAGATGTGGTTGTAAGTAGTATCAATGATAGGAGCATTTTCTTTTGCGTTGAAGTATTGACCTTTTACGCCCCAAGTACCTTGTTTTTTGATGTCGTAGTTACCATAACCTACGCCTGCTGTCCAAGCTTGAGATTCTTCAAGGCTAGAAGCTTTCAACCATTCGCCACCAATCCAAATTTTATCGAAGTTAGCATCAGCATTGAAACCATATACGTTTCTAACATCATCATCTTGGTTAATACGGTCATAGAAACCACCAACCATAGCATGTTTACCAACTTTACCATTAACATTTACGATAAGATCAGTAACATTTTCCTCTTTAGTCAAGCCAGCTGCATCGCCAGATACCATGTAACCGTATGCAGCTTGAGCCATAATTTTGTCGTTACCAACGTTCAATTGAGCACCGTCGAAAGTACCATCAAATGCTAAGCCGCCACCAATAACTTGGTTAAAACGACCAGCTTTCAAGGATACGCGTTCGCCGAATTTGTGGTTAACATAAGCGCGGTCGATTTGAGCGTCTGCTTTACCTTCAGTTCTGGAGTCACCCAATTCGAAGTTACCAGATGTCAAACGAACAACTGCATCAGTGCGATCGTTTACTTTTGCGTTGAATTGTACACGTGCACGAGCGTCGAATTTGGATTTAGCATGTTCAGCATCTTTATAACGAAGACGAGCATCACCAGTAACTTTTACGTTACCAACACGGTCTTCCAAACGAGCTACACGAACGCCCAAGTTGTTCAATTCGTTAGAAAATTCATCAGCCAAACGGTTGATCATAGCTTGTTGTTCTGCGTTAGCGCGGTCTTGGTTAGCCATAGCTTTAGCTACCATTTGAGCCATTTCGTAACGAGTGATGTTATTTTGGCCTTTGAAAGTACCATCTGGGTAACCATTGATAACACCAGCGTTAGCCAATTGAGAAACTGCTTGGTATGCCCAAGAATCTGGAGTTACGTCGGAGAATGGGTTAGCTGCGAATGCAGTAGTTACACCCAATACTGCTGTTGCTGCAAAGATTGCTGCGAATTGTTTTTTCATAGTTGAATTCCTTCTTTCTGAAAAAAATAGAAAATAAAATGTTACAAGTCATAACATTCACATTCTACTCGTTCTTCAGATTAAGAATGTATAGGAGTGTCCATGTTTCCTCACCATATTCTACATCGAAGATCTTCATTTCATGTATATATCATGACCTGTACGGTGATAGTATCACAACCTTTTTTCTATGTAAAGCCTTAACACCTATATTCAGCCTTATTACTGAATATTATCTATTTTAAAAATTTCATGAATGCAGTAAAAATCTAACTTCATGAACGTTTTTTCATTTTATAGTTTTATACAAAAGAAATTTTTTATCAGATTTAAAAGCCTAACATTATATTAATAAAACTAATTATATTAACATTCATTTATTAATATAAAAAATAAAATTATAAACTATATTATCATTATATTTATTTGTTAAAAAAGAATATCCTACTCACGCTCTATGTTAAATTGATAATACTCTAGGATGTCCACCGTGTATATTAATCTTCAAACTACAAAAAAGAGACTCCCGAAGGAGTCTCTTTCATATGATTAACTATCAAATTAGAATTTGTAGTTAAGGTCAGCACGGTAGAAGTTATCTAATTTATCACCGTTTTGTTCTTTCCAGTTGAAGCCGTAGTTAGCGGACAAGCCTACGTTGTTTTGTAAAGCGTAGTCAATGGAAGCCATCCAACCTTTAGCGTCTGTAGTGTAGATGTGGTTGTAAGTTGTATCTACGATTGGAGCATTTTCTTTTGCATTGAAGTATTGACCATAAACACCCCAAGTACCTTGTTTTTTGATGTCGTAGTTACCAAAACCTACGCCTGCAGTCCAAGCTTGAGATTTGTCTACATGGGAATCTCTCAACCATTCGCCACCAACCCAAACTTTGTCGAAGTTAGCATCAACGTTGAAACCGTATACATTTTTGTAATCATTATCAGAATCTTGGTTTACGCGATCATAGAAACCACCAACCATAGTGTGTTTACCTACTTTACCAGTTAAGCCAAGGTAAGTGTTAGTTACGTTTTGTTCTTTAGTCAAGCCAGCTGCTTCGCCGGATACCATGTAACCGTAAGCTGCTTGAGCCATAATTTTGTCGTTACCAACGTTCAATTGAGCACCATCAAAAGTACCATCAAATGCTAAACCGCCACCGATAACTTGGTTAAAACGACCAGCTTTCAAGGATACGCGTTCGCCAAATTTGTGGTTAACATATGCGCGGTCGATTTGAGCGTCTGCATTACCACCAGTAGTGGAGTTACCCAATTCGAAGTTACCAGAAGTCAAACGAACTACAGCATCTGTACGATCGTTAACTTTTGCATTGAATTGTACACGTGCACGAGCATCGAATTTGGATTTACCATCTTCAGTGTCACGGTAACGAAGACGAGCATCACCAGTAACTTTTACGTTACCAACGCGGTCTTCCAAGCGAGCTACACGAACACCCAAGTTGTTCAATTCGTTGGAGAATTCATCAGCCAAACGGTTGATCATAGCTTGTTGTTCAGCGTTAGCGCGGTCTTGGTTAGCCATAGCTTTAGCTACCATTTGAGCCATTTCGT
>OGZS01000743.1_pt1 | contig 11739 bp, 15 predicted proteins | sample 1576901 | NCBI WGS metagenome assembly OGZS01 (sample SAMEA3541563, study PRJEB24748) | human gut metagenome | biome: human gut; feature: human-associated habitat; material: faeces | place: China | collected 2012 | reverse complement strand
CGGTCTTTTTCACTGGGATGATCTATGAATCTTCTTCCCAGGACAGTTCCGTCTGAGCGCATGATGGTACAGACCGCATCGGTATTGATCCCCAGATCCACACTGCAGATGATCTGTTCTTTTACCGGTGTTTGCGTCAGTGTTACTTCTTCTGTATAGGAAAAACGCAGAAAATACCGGCGGTGTCTCTTTTCCAACGCAGGGGCCGATGCCTTCTTTCCTTTCCAGTTCCTGCGAAGATATTCCATATCGGTACGTTTTAAATATACACGGAACCATTTCCAGTCATGCCCGTCGTACAGTTTCAGATATGCTTCATCTGTTCCTTCTGCTCCTTCGCGGTACATCACATCCCGGTAAAAGACCGGCATGGCATGGTTCCTGCAGGTAAGTTTCGGCCTTCCGGACAGCACTCCGGTCTCTTTCCACTGCCCCAGCCGGGTCTCATACGAAGATACATTTCCAAGCGCATGCTGGATTGCGGACCTGCGGAGATAAGACGGCATCTTCGGAAAACGAAGGTCAAAATCAAACCGGGCTGTGTTTTTCTTCGTCATGTGTACCATATGCTCTGCGGTATTAAAACGCTTTTTTGTCTCCGGGATCTTCCTCAGTTCTTCCCAGACCTGTGCGTAGATTTCTGTCAGGTAACCGACTGCCTGACGATAGATCTCCATTGTCTGACGGACCGGTATATTCTGTTTTCGTATCTCCACACCATAGCTGGATACTGTCCGCATCTTCTTCCACCTTTCCCGCAAAAACAAACGTTTCCGGAATGATCCCTGTACTCAGGGCTTTCTCTTTTCTTTTTCCTTCTGGCCTTCGATATAGGCAGATACCTGCTCACGGCTCCGGTCACTGACTGTAACGGCACAATAAGACGGATTCCACAAATGTCCTCCCCACAGTTCTTTTTTCAGCTCCGGATGTAAAAGGAACATCTGACGTGCAAGATTCCCTTTCATGATCTTGATCATATCTGAAATATAAAACTGCGGCCGGACCTATTATCACGTCATATTTGTGCTGTAGTCCACCTTTACTTCTATTTTCTTTAATAAATTCCAGCCATTCTTCACTCAAAGCATCAAATCTTTTTACATTTAATACTGAGTTTTCTTCAAACAAATATTCATAAACAAAATGCTTCTTCGAAACTTATCTGATGAAGGTATTCATACTGGATCATCATTTTTTCAAAAACCTGATTCCTATGAAATAGCTCAACTACATCATTTCCTGAAACATGATATTTTCTGGCATATGCTTCCATTGCCTGAACAGATAACATTTCACAATCTGTCTGTACACTCATTCTTTACTACTCCCATTTTTATGAAAATATTCCGTCTTTCACTATATACTCATTATAAACACACAGTCCCTGAATACGCAATGAAATTTTTCCAACAAAGCCGGGAACTTTCATCTGATAAAAACTCCAGGAAGGTGAAAAGCTAAATAGAATATCCCATATCATTGTTCCATAACTCAAAAATCTATTGTACATCATTTTTTAAGTTCATAAAAAAAATTGCTATTTTATCCAACTTTCCTTCATTATATTCTGCAAAATCCAAATAATATTTTGGAATACTTACAGCCTGAATTTCTTTTTTATATAACCATTGTCTTGTTTTAGCTTCCGGAACAAAAATAACTGCTTGATTTTCACTGGAAAAAATCTCATTATAAGTACATGCTGAACGGTCTAAAACACACTTCCAATCCATATTCTCATCCTGAAAATATCGATTTAGTTGATTCAAAAATTTCTTTGCTTTTTGCATATAAATAACATTCATAATTGGATTATAATGTTCTCCCTCTATTACAGGAATTTCCCATACTAAACAACACGTTTTCATTTATAGATCCCCCTTTACAAAATGCATAACTCCCCAATTTCCTAATCAATAAAACTTGAATTTATATAATTATCTCTCTAACTTTCCCCATTTTATAGGCTTTCCCGCCTGTCCATTAGTGAAATGATATGTAGTTTCCCTTATTTTTGCCCTTATGAGATAATCACAAGGGAAATAAGGGAAATTTTTTAGTCATTGCCTACCACTTTATCAAGAAGCCGAACCGATTTTCGTTTCGCATCTCTTGTGGAGTGAGCATAGACGTTCATTGTGGTACTGACATCTGAGTGTCCTAACAATTCCTGCACATCTTTTGGGGCAGCTCCATTTGCTAAAAGGTTGCTTGCATAGGTGTGACGTAACTGGTGGAAATGAAAGCCTTCAAATCCCTCTAATGTTTTTGCTACCTTTCTGCATACCGTTCCCAAAGTAGTCGGAAGTTCCAGACAGCCATCAGGTCTTAAGCAGACGAAAGAAATTTCTTTATAATCTGCCGGGACTTCCTCTGTTCTGTCTAAGCAATAATACTCGTAGTACACTCTGTTTTTCTCTTTGACCTCTTTGTAGTAGTTCGTGTGATAAAGTTCTCCATACTGCATTCGATTTTTTAACTGCTCTTTCCGGGCATTACGGAAAATCTCTACCAGCGTATCTCCAAAATCAACAATCCTCACTTTTTTCCGCTTGGTTGGTCCGATGATATATTTGCGTTTTGAGCCATCATATCGGATGCTGCGTCTTATGGTAAGGCATTGTTCTTCCAGATTTACGTCCTGCCATGCCAAACCACAGGCTTCTCCAATACGAAGCCCGGCATAATAGGCTATCTGGATTGGAAGTATTGCGGCTGGGTTCTTTTTTTGAAGATACGTAAGCAGTCTTTCATAATCTTCTCGTGAAATTGGTTGGATATTTCCGTCCATGTCCTCATCCGAAAACAAATCAACTTCGTCCGTCTGATACCGCAGTTTAATATACTGCATGGGATTGAACGTAATATACTGTTTTGGAAATACTGCAAAGCGGAAGGACTGCTGCATGACTGCGGAAAAAGAATGGATGTAATCTTTGCTGTAACCCTTTTTCTCTTTTCCATCGGGATGAACTCCCCCAAAGGAAAGCAAATCAAAGAAGGATTGCAAATGCTCAGAGGTTACATTTTTTAATTTCCGTTCTGCCAATGGGTGTTTCTTGATATTTCGGATTGTTCCGAGGTAATTCTCCACAGTACCATTGCTGAGCGTACCTGTTTTTAATTTCTCCTCTGCCCACACATCCAGAAGTTGTCCGACTGTGAGATTTTCCGCTTTGGCAACAAATTTCTTTTTTTCATAATCATCCATTGCCTGACGGAGCAGCTTTTCAGTTTCACTTTTGCTTTCTGTTCCAACGCATTCTTTTTGAACAAGATTGCCGCTTGCGTCCTCTACATAGAAGCGGTAGTACCATTTCTTTCCTTTTTTTCTTACAGATCCTTTTGCCATAATCGTATATCTCCTTTCGATATTGGACAATCGGAACTGATGAAATGCTTCGTGCGTGTAAGTATATCATAACTCCGGTTGTCTTACTATACCGATTCGGAATCTTCGTATAAGACTTCTGATAAAAGATTTGCAAGCCTTTGTTCTGCTGTTTTTGGTTTCTTGGAATAGAGCCTTACAACGTCTGCCATCTCATTAAGAGCATTGATGGTAGGAGTGATTTCCCTTAAGAACATAATCTCATTATATTCCTCATTCGATTCAAACCCTATTGTTTTGGCAATATCCGTCTGACCAGCATTCCCCTTGAAATTTTTGCAGGCGAACTGGAAGGAATCCAAAAACAGACCATATTGTTTTAACATCAGCAGTAATAAATCTTTTGAAAAAGCATCTTCTTCTTTGGTAAGGGCAAGCGGTAACTGTTCCAGAATATCTCCCATCGCATCACGAATCTGTAACTCTCTCTTATCCGTAATGTCGGTTTCATATTCATCTGTTTCCCCTTTGAGCCATTCCACAGATACATGGAGTGCTTCCGAAAGACCTTCCAGCACCATTTTTTTCGTATTGTCAATCGAACCATTCTCATAACGCAGGATTGTAGAAGCGGTAACCCCCATCTTTTCTGCGACATAAGGCTGTGTCAGATTCAATTCCAGACGGCGCTGTTTTATTCTGCTGCCTATCAGCTTGCGTAGTTCTTTATCTTTCATGCTGACTGCCTCCTTTTTCGGTATGTATGAATTATAGCATTGTTTTTCTGAAATTGCAATATGCAATATAAAAATTATTTTTAATATTTCGTAACGCTTGGCAAAAAGATTTGGAAAGGATATACTTACATCACAAGAATTGCATAATGCAATTTATAAGGAGGTGATTATATGACGCAAAGAAAAATTGCATTATCCATCGAAGAAGCTGCTGACTATACGGGAATCGGCAGAAATACCTTAAGACAGCTTGTAGAATGGAAGAAACTTCCAGTATTAAAGGTTGGTCGCAAAGTCCTGATTAAAACCGATATTCTGGAAATGTTTATGGAAGCTAATGAAGGTCGTGATTTGAGGGATAGAGGAAATGTAAAAGCCGTAACAAGAACTGCGGCAAATTAAAAAGGCGGCTTCCGAAGAAACCGCCAAAGGTTCTATCAGACCGAAGCCATGATATACCTACACGCAAGAAGATTATACCATGTGCTTCTTCTGATACGCAACCGAGAACTTATGTTTGTGAAGGAAAGGAGAATGTAAGAATGGCAAAATCAACAAAAAGTTATGAAGAACGAATGCTTGAAATGGAAAAGAAGGAACAGGAAAGCCTTGAAAAAGCAAAACGATATGCAGCACAGAAGAAAGAACTTCTAAAACGAAAGAAAGCCGAAGAAAGTAAAAAACGAACCCATAGGCTCTGTCAGGTTGGCGGTGCGGTGGAATCCGTTCTTGGTGCGACTATTGAGGAGGAAGACATCCCAAAGCTGATTGATTTTCTGAAAAAGCAGGAAGCCAATGGGAAATTTTTCTCAAAGGCAATGCAGAAAGAAACAAATACCGATATGGAGGAAGTGTAATGGCGGATGGGATGAGTTTTTCATTCCCTTCATTGCTTTTTCATGAAAGGCGCACTTATGGACAACCAGAGGTCGTCCCAATAAGTTTGCCACAAGTGGCAACCGGTCTGCGCTCACGCTTGCCGGGCTCGTTCCGTCGGCGGGGCTTTCAGCCAGACCTGCTCATGCCACAGGAGGCACTCTTCGCCAGAGAGGCGCATTCCATGCAGGCTGCTATGCGCAGGGCACTCTTACGCAGAGGGCGTTCTGGCAATGCTGCTTTTTCTAAAATCGAAAGCAATGTTGCCGGAAATCTATACCGGATGTGCAGAAAGGAGGAATCCAGATATGGCGATTTTTCATTACACAATCAAAATAGTCGGACGAAGTAAAGGGAAATCTGTTATCTCCGCTTCCGCATATCTCAATGGGGATGTGATGAAAAACGAGGAAACCGGGAGAATCAGTTATTACACTTCTAAAAAAGAAGTGGTCTACACCAGTCTGATGATGTGTGAAAACGCACCTCCTGAATGGCAGATAGTACCAGAAGAAAATATAAAACGCTTTCAAAAATCTGTCCGCTACAAAAGGTCAGAAGATAAAGAAGCTGCTTTAGAAAAATTCAAAATCACATTTCAGAAACAAAGATTATGGAATGAGGTATTGAAGATTGAAAAAAGTGCGGATGCCCAACTTGGCAGGTCATTTGAATTTGCCCTCCCAAAAGAATGGAGCAGACAGGAACAGATTCAATATACATCCGACTATATCCAAAAAACATTTGTGGATAAGGGAATGTGTGCTGATTGGAGTATCCACGACAAAGGGGATGGCAACCCCCATGTCCACCTGCTTCTGACGATGCGACCTTTTAACCCGGACCATTCTTGGGGAAAGAAAGAAGTCAAGGATTGGGATTTTGTCAGAGATAAAAGCGGAAATATCGTGATTGACGAATCCCACCCGGACTGGTGGCAGGATAAGAAAAACCCTGACCGTCATGGAATCCGTATCCCTGTATTAGACGAAAACGGAATCCAGAAGATTGGTGCAAGAAACCGCCTGCAATGGAAACGGGTGCTGACCGATGCTACTGGATGGAACAATCCCAAAAATTGTGAGCTGTGGCGGAGTGAGTGGGCAAAGGTGTGTAATGAACATCTTCCTTTGCATAATCAGGTTGATCACCGTTCTTATGAAAAACAGGGAAAACTCCAGATTCCTACCATCCATGAAGGTGCTGACGCAAGAAAGATTGAACAAAAATTTCTTGCCGGGCAGGAAATAAAAGGTTCGTGGAAAGTAGCGGAAAATCAAATCATAAAACAGCAAAACACGTTATTGCAAAAGATACTGGACACCTTTGGAAAAGTATCAGGTGCATTATCATTATGGAAGGAGCGATTAAATGACATTAGAAGAAAGCCGGGAAGTCATTCCCATGATGGAATCAATGATAAACCAGATCGAGAAACAGCAGAACCTTATGGCAGAGATGGTACAGGAATTACAGGAAAAAGACAGACAGCTTCTGTCCTTTCAGGAGCAGAACCAGAGTTTGCAGATATTAAACAGCGAGTTATCCGGACTGCTGAATCTTTTGCCAGATACAGAAGAACTGCTTTCCCAGATCGAACAGCAGAAAAACAGAATCGAACAGTTGGAAACCGAGAATCAGCAATGGCAGGAATTAACGCAGAAGCTGAACAACGAGAACAGCTTATTGCTGAAACAGAGCAGAGAATTACTGACCTTAAACAGCAGATAGAGAAAGTGAGGGATATAGATGCGAGAATGCGTAAACTTAGAGAACGTCGGTCAAGTGGAAGAACTTCTACAGATGACAGAACAGATGCAGGACGAACTGGATCAGAAAGACCAGATGATTATGGAACTGAACAGGCAGCTAAACAGATCGCTGACCTTGAACGAGAAATTGAACAGCGAAAACAGAGTCGAGAATATCGAAGCATTGCGGACAAGATTAAGGAAAATAGAAGAACAATTAGCCAACGAGACAGACAGCAGGAAAAGAGCCGACGCAGAAGTCGTGGCATGGAAATTTAGGTATGAAAAAGCGGAACAGGCAAAACGCTATGCACAGACACACCAAAAGACAACAGAGGTAGCTGTTGAGAAAAAAGTGCCCTATGAGAAATGCGATAACTGTGACCGCACTGCTTACCAAAAAGCAAAAGAAAAATGCGATAACCGTAAAATTCAGTTAGAGAAAAAATATAAAAATATGACGGCTGGTTATGAAAGTATCCTGTTTCTGCTGGCATGGTACAGTATAGCCATTACACTATTCACTGCTATCCTTTCTCCAGTTTTCTTTAGTGACTGTATTAGCTTTTTCAGTATGTTTGCTAAAGGAATCTTAAGCCTGTTTCAAAAATTTGTTGCAGGTGCAGATTCTTTCGGACAGTTAAGCAGTGGAATCTCAAATAGTATCATTTCAGGGATTGTGTACTGGCTGATTGTAAGTATTGTTATGGGAATTTTATTTATCATAACGGGATTGCTGATAATCGGGACTGGCTATCAGGTGGGGAAAATCTACCGGAAATATTGCTGGGATATTATCAGCATCATGGTGGTGATAATGAGTACAGCTATCATAATCTATTTCGGAAAATGGATAAAATCAATTATTCCGATAAACCTCATTATGTTGCTACTTCTGGTACATGCGGTTTATATCGGAATCCGATGTTATGTGAAAAACTGGCGAGAAAAACGAGGATATTTTTAAAGTAAAATGGGCAGGTAAAACTGCCTGTTTTTCACAAAACAAATATACTTATTTTTAGTTATCCAGATTTTTAGAGTCTGTGAAAACTGTTCTTTGATTTTTAACACTATTTTTTATAATCTTCCAAATGAATCTGTTTTGATTGATTGACAATTACCGAGCTATTCTAGTATATTTAATCCATAAAGCAGATACAAAATCGCAGATGTGCAGGTGAACAGACATGAAAAATATCCATAGCATTGAATTTTATACTGGAAGCAAGGAAGAACTGCTTCCCGGTTTTGAAAAAGATTTTCCCTATATCGCTTCAAGGGCAGAACTTGACAAGTATATCGGACATTATGTACCGTGGCACTGGCACAAGACAGTGGAACTTTTTTATATGGAAAGTGGTAGCATTGAATATGATACGCCGGGAGGAAAACTGTTGTTTCCGGCTGGAAGCGGCGGCATAGTAAATTCCAATGTACTCCATATGACAAAAGCAATATCGCAGAAAGAAAAGAATATACAGCTACTTCATATTTTCGATGTTTCCCTACTTGCCGGGGAACAGGGAAGCAGGATTGAACAAAAATATATTGCGCCTATCATAACAGCCCCACAGATTGAGGTAATTCCGCTTTTTCCAGGCAATGCAGAAGAAGAAAGGATTTTGAAACTGCTTGCCGCTTCATTTCGTTTATCCAGTGATGAATTTGGATATGAAATAAAACTGCGGGAAACCCTAACAGAAATATGGCTCATGCTTTTTGAACTATCCCGTCCTATGCGTGAAAAAAAGGGGGAACATAATAAAAGCAACGATAAAATAAAGCTGATGATGATATATATTCACGAACATTACAGAGAGAAAATCTCTATCCCGGAACTTGCGGCAGCAGCATACCTAAGCGAAAGGGAGTGTTATAGAGTGTTCCATGACTGTCTGCACATGACACCCGTAGAGTATATAAAGGCTTACCGTCTGCAAGCTGCCTGTCAGATGCTAGCAAAGGGGCAGGAAGCAGTTACCGTTATCAGCCATGAGTGCGGTTTGGGGAGTAGCAGTTATTTTGGAAAGGTTTTTCGAGAATACACACATTGTTCACCCACAGAATATCGGAGAAAATGGCAGAATAGTGATAGATAAGGGCAGAAAAGAAATATTTTTTCTATTCCTTTTGCATTATAATGATACCTGTAAAGTAAATCCGTCATTTACAGGAGGTGAGTGCAAAGTGGTAAAACTGAACATTCTGAACATGAAAAATTTTTTAGATACGGTCAATAGCTGTTCCGGCAAAGTAAATATGCTCTGCCCGGATGGTAAAAAACAAAACATCGATGGGGAAGAAAAGATACAGGGCAGTTTGTGGCGGCAATACTCCCAAAACAAAAACTGTTTGCGGCTTGTTTTAGAAGTTCCGAATCCAACGGACTATATGAACATTGTTTCGTACTATGCCGGGGATTGCTGATTTATCTGTAAATATTTCATCATAAAGGGGCTGGACAGTTTATCTTCCAGCCCCGCCCTTTTGAAAGGAGTTAAAAATGGAGTTGAACATTCAGACCGCAGAACTGGCATTAAGGGAAGCGGCAGAATCCAATCCGGGAGCATGGGCAGAACATTCCCGGTATGTAGCCGAAGCCTGTAAAAACATTGCGTCACACTGTAAAGATTTATCTTCTGAACAGGCGTATATTTTCGGGCTGTTACACGATATTGGACGTTATGCCGGAGTGAGTTCGGAAAGGCATCTGATAGACGGCTATCGTTACTGTATGGAGCGTGGGTGGGGAAAAGCCGCACAAATATGTATATCCCACGCATTTATGATACAGGATATTGCCACATCTATCGGAGAGTTTGATGTCAGTGATGAGGATTACCTGTTTATGAAAGAATTTGTTGCAAATGCGGTATATGATGATTATGACCGTCTTGTACAGTTATGTGACGCATTGGCTATGCCTTCGGGGTTCTGTCTTTTGGAAAAGAGATTTGTAGACGTGACAATGCGATACGGCGTTCACCCAGCGACAATAGACAGATGGAAAAAGATTTTAGAGATTAAAGAACGGTTTGAGGATCAGATTGGCTGTTCTATCTATGCCCTGCTTCCGGGCGTTATGGAAAACAGTTTTCGTTAAGGGGGGATATTGTGTATTACGAATCCAGTGATTTTTTGGAAACAGCGGACAGCGATACGTTAAAGCAGATTGCCCGCACAAGGGAATTAACACGGAAATATTATTTTTCTGATTATAGAGATACAGAAAAACGCACTTCCATTCTTCGGGAGCTGTTGGGCGGAATAGGGGAAAATGTGGCAATCGACACGCCTTTTCATTGCGACTATGGAAAAAATATTTTTTTGGGAAATGATGTGATCGTCAATATGAATTGTACCTTTGTGGATAACAAAACTATCCGAATTGGCGACAGGGTATTGATTGCGTCAAATGTGCAGATTTATACATCTTCACACCCTGTCTTACCACAGGAAAGGTTTGTGCCGGATTGGAGGGAACGTCAGACAACATTTTTTAGAACCTATGCACGTCCGATAGAAATAGAAAGTAATGTCTGGATTGGCGGCGGCTGTATTCTTCTGCCCGGAGTCACTATAGGAAAAAACAGCGTGATAGGGGCTGGAAGTGTAGTTACCCGCCCTATCCCGCCTAATTGTGTTGCAGTAGGAAATCCATGCAGGGTGATACGTTATTTTGATACAGACAGGGAAAGGTGGCAGCATGAAGTATAAGCATATCGTTTTTGACATTGACGGCACTCTGATTGATACGGAATATGCTGTATTACATTCTTTACAGGAAACTATAAAGGGATTGTCCGGGAGAGAGATACCATGTTCTGAACTAAGATTTGCGTTAGGGATTACAGGAACAGACGCTTTGAAAAAACTTGCGATAAAAGACACTTCCTATGCGATAGAATTATGGGATAAAAATATGCGTAACTATACAAATAACATTAAAGTATTTGACGGAATCGTTGAATTATTGAAAAATCTTCTAAGTCTGGATTATGAAATGGGGATTGTCACATCAAAGACAAGGGAAGAATTTACACATGATTTTTGTCCGTTTGGTATCAGTCATTATTTCAAAACAATCATATGTGCAGACGATACACAGGAACATAAACCCAATGCCGCACCGATTTTGAAATATGTGGAATTATCAAAAACAGACCATAGGAAAGTACTTTATATCGGAGATAGCAAATATGACAGTAAATGTGCGGAAAATGCGGGAATTGATTTTGCTTTAGCAGTATGGGGCAGTCATAATAAGCACATAAAAGCAGATTATTTTTTAGAAAAACCTGCCAATCTGTTATCTGCTATCACTTCAGAGAAATTTTATTAGCGATGAAAGATCGAACGAAAATGACTCCGAGGTATATTAAAAAAACTTGCTTGATCAATTATGGTGATTTTGATTAAGTAGCCTGTATGTAAAATAAAGCATACAGGCTACTTGTGGTTTACAATTCCAAAGAATCTTCTGCATCTACCCACATTTGCATATTACCATCAAGATATAATCGTGCATATTCAAGTGGCTCATCAATAGCAAGTGTATTTAATGCGCAGTCTGATCCAGGAGTGGTTTTTAAGTTCTTCTCAGCTTCCCAACAGTCAATGCGGAGCATATAACCGGCATTGGTATAAACATCAATGCTGTTTCTGTGTGGATTGTATTCTGCAAATATTGTTCTCATCGTATCTTATCTCCATTTTTTTAATAATCAGTTATAGAGTTAAATATCGAAAACATTTCAATCAGTTCACCATGTTGTTATTGTTATATGTTATACTGTGTTATGAAATTTTCTTTCCCTTAATTTTTCCCATATTAAGGTTCATGAAAGCTAATGGGAGAATGTAACACAAGGGAAAGAGTAAGGGAAAGTACACTTGCTACAAACTTAGTGTTTTCAAGGGTTTGCGAAGAATTTGATAATCAAATATAATAGTTATTAAATTTCCTAAAATAAGTGGAATATCAACTTGAATTTATTTGGAAGATTTTATTATCCATTCATCAAGAAATTTCATTTGT
>OGZS01000739.1_pt1 | contig 11771 bp, 10 predicted proteins | sample 1576901 | NCBI WGS metagenome assembly OGZS01 (sample SAMEA3541563, study PRJEB24748) | human gut metagenome | biome: human gut; feature: human-associated habitat; material: faeces | place: China | collected 2012 | reverse complement strand
ATGAAGGAATTGCTTTTCAATATATGGCTCCATCCGTGTTTGAGGACAGTCAGTTTGAGTATGTACAAAATCATTTGAGAATACTATCTGCGTTTTATGGCGTTCTAAAACCGTTGGATGGCGTGACACCTTACCGCTTGGAAATGCAGGCAAAAGTCGGCATAGGAGATGCAAAAAACTTATATGAATACTGGGGAGATATGTTGTATTGTTCAGTGATCGACAACAGTAGGATTATAATTAACCTGGCATCAAAAGAATATTCCAAATCTATAGAAAAGTATCTGACATTACGGGATAAGTATATTACAATTGTATTTTGCGAGTTATCAGGAGATAAACTGGTGACAAAAGGTACATATGCGAAGATGGCTCGTGGTGAAATGGTTAGGTTCATGGCTGAAAATAGTATTGAAAATCCTGAGGATATAAAAAAATTTGACAGACTTGGCTATGCGTTCAGGCATGATCTATCGTCAGATACGGAATATATTTTTGAACGCAGAATAGAGATAACATCTTATTAAAAAGGTACTTATTGTAGGTGTTTTTTTAATAAAGTGATTCGATTTAACTTAAAAAATCATTACAATGTCAGGTGTGTAAAATGCGGTGAGGTATCAGGTGTAGACGTGGATGAAATATCAGACTTGATAGAAATGATTCATGACACGAATGGAATAAAATATTTAGATTATGATATTTCATTTAAAGGTATTTGCCCAAAATGCAGGGAGAAAGTAAAGGAATAGCATAGTTATTGAAATGAATATTATTTAAGGTTCAAGATAAATTGTAAAATGCAGACAAACAAGAAAAAAAGTAAAAATATAATAGGTATTATACAGAGTGTCCTTATATTGATATTAGTAGTTCTTATTATTTTTATGATGATTCAGATTAGTAGGCTACAGGGGACAGCACGCGTAATAAATTATGCAGGCCTAGTACGTGGAGCTACACAGCGCGAAGTAAAATTAGAAATTACAGGAAACCAAAATGAAGAATTAATTAAATATTTGGATGATATTTTTCTTGGATTAAGATATCAGGATGGACATTATGATCTGGTAAAACTCAATGACGAAGAATATCTGGAAAAATTGCAAATTCAGAGTGATTACTGGGATAAATTGAAAAAAGAGATTGAAGCAGTAAGAAACAAGGGATACGAAAATACAGACATTGTTAATATGAGTGAAATATATTTTACGATGGCAGATGAAACTGTCTCTGCCGCAGAAAGCTATTCAGAAAAGCTCGCTATAAAGATTCGCATCATAGAGCTTTTGTCGGCACTTGATATGTTGAGTCTGGTGATATTGGTTATTATGCAGACTCTAAGGGCAATGCAGATGGCAATGCAAAACAGACTACTAGAACAGAAAGCATTCATAGATGCCCATACTGGGCTGCCAAATAAAAGTGCCTGTAATGAGCTTTTGAATAAAAAAGATATAATTACAGCTCCTACAGCATGCATAATGTTTGACTTAAATAATCTAAAAATTGTTAATGATACAAGGGGACATTCCGCAGGAGATCAGTTAATAATGAATTTTGCAAAGCTTTTGCGTAGTGTGATTCCAGAAAAGGATTTTGTTGGAAGATATGGCGGAGATGAGTTTATAGCAGTCATTTATCATACAAGCGAGGCGGAAATTAAGGAAATATTAAAATCCTTGTACAGAGAAAAAGACAGATTAAATAGTTATGAAAATCAAATACCAATTGACTATGCGTGCGGATGGGCATTATCCGCCGGTGATATGGCGTGTACAATGCAGATGCTATTGGATAATGCAGATGCTTATATGTATAAAAATAAACAATTATGCAAGAAATATAATAAGCTTTAAGCTCAGAGTGGATGAATCTTCTTAAATGAGTAATCGATAGGACCCTGTTGGAAAAACCAACAGGGTTTTTACTATGTTATTGTGTGATAATATCACGGAAACCAGTTTCTCTTTAGTTTATGTTGATAACCATATGATGCTGAATGTTAATGGACCATATTGGAGAGGGGCATCAGCAATTTATTATTCAGAAAATTTATCACTGTAACGAATATGCATATCCTCCCAATCCATGAACAATACATAAAATACTCTTCCGTATTGCTGGCTTTCTACGATTCTTCCATGGTCAAGTACAGAAAGGTAAGTTCCGTCAGCTTTTCGAAGATGAAAGTGAATATAGTCATTTTCATTGCCGCTGTCGATCTGTTTCCAGATGCTTGTTTCTATTTGTTGCTGCTCATCTTTGCGGATCAGATTGCGGAACCTTTTTTGAGTAAGTCTGAATAATTCATCCATGCTTTTATAACCAGCCATATGAAGAAATTCGTGATTTGCATAAAAGAGCTCGTCGTCTTCTTTGTCTGCTCTATATATGATAAATGCACCTGGAAGGTGTTCGGAGATATCCTTAAGCGCAAATCCAAGCTGTTTGCGGGCTCCTGGCTGGAGACCTTTTCGGTAAGCCATACATCCATTTTTTCCATGAAGCTTTATTTCATAAAGGGCAGCATCTGCACAGCGCATGAGCTGTGAATGGCTGGATGCAAATGTTGGATATTCTGCATATCCAAGAGAAATATAAAATGCATGTTCCTCATTATGATATGAGAATATTTTTGGGAGTTTGGTGAATTGCTGTAGCTGTACATCTGCCTCTTCAAAGGTACAATTTGGTAAAAGAATGCAGAATTCATCACCACCATTTCTTCCCAGTAATGCATCAGATGGAAAAAATGCTTTCATGCTGTCGGCAAGAATCTTTAATGCTCTGTCTCCGTAACTATGTCCATAGATATCATTGATAAACTTAAAGTCATCGATATCAAGGAGCGCAGCTACAAAATGTGCTTGTGGATTTTTAGAGATCATTTTTTCTGCTAATTCATCAAATCCATAACGATTATAAATATTCGTAAGAGAATCTGTGCGTGCCAATATTTGATATTTATTCTTGTGTTCTCTTGCTACCAGCCATACCCTGGTAAGCACTGACAGAAGAAGGCTTATAGTGAGAAACATTCCGCTGATAATTATCAGTAGTGTGTTATTTCTCCATCCAACTTTCGGAGTAATCTCAAGTTTCCAGTTTTCATGTCCTATAGTAAAAGTGTAAGAAACCGGATGATTTATTTGATCATCTGACTGATAAACTACTTTATAATCATCACTCCATGGAGTAGCTGTTTTTAAAATTTTATATTCATATCCAAAATTCAAAAGTGCACTGATTGCATCTGAAAAAATATCCGGAACACGCAGGATGACAATGGTAAATCCCCAGAAATACTCTTGTCCGCGTTTATCTTTCAGATAGACCGGATTGCGGACGGCAATTCCATAACCGCCCTGTTTTAATTCGAAAGACCCCTGTGTAATAATTGTATGATTATCTCTTGCGTAACAGGAAATCTCTTTACGTTCTTTATCATGGAGCAGATCAATCTTACCTGCCTCATTTCCTTCAGCCGGATAAATATCTGTTACAATACCATTGGGAGCGAGCTGCATGCTTTCAATGGAATCAGACATCAGATTTTTGGCAATTGTGTCAAACTGATGAAATTCACCATTTTCACTGATTATGACCTGCTCCAAAGTATCCGTAATTTCAATTCCATCTGTAATTTCATTCTTAATGCGTTCACCGTAGGTGGTTGCGTTTAATTGTGCCATTGTGTGTCTCTGCTTTTTTTCATGGATGTCTGTTCTGTATACAATTAAACTAACAAGGCATATGTCCAGTAAAAAAATGATAAGAGGCACAAGTGTTTTCTTTTTCACTTGGTTCACCTCATTTTATTCATGGGAATTTTTATAGTAAAGCATTATATCACGGAAGTCGAAAAACGGAATAAGTGTTCTGAAAAAAAGACAATATTTTTTGTTCTTGGGCGTTAAAACGGTAATGTTTTTCTTGTGTACAGTAGAGCGCTATAGTATAATAAAACCAGTTTTTTTGTATACGTGTAAAAGCTATAATTATAATAAGGAAATCGGCAAACCAGATGAAAGTCTGGGACGCAAAGCTACAGGGCCTGTAAAATGGCAGCCAGTTGCATGAAATGATGTGCACTGTCTGTCTGACAGTGTTTTTTATGTTATAGGAAATTACTCCGTAATGTTCCTATAATATAAAAAAGCCCTCCGGGCAGGATCGCACTGCGATGGAGAGGAATTATGTCGCTGAAGCGACCCATCGCAGGCGGAGAATCCTGCAAGCAGGATTCTTTCTTGCGGTGTTATTTCATAGACGTAACAATAATGACTTTATCAGGAAAGAATGAGGAAAATAAAAGTATGAAAAAGGCAAAACGTTGTCTGATTGCAGTGGTGTCAGGTGTACTTGTAGCAACTGCTGTCTTGTCTGGATGTGGACAGTCGAAGAAAGAAGTATCTAAAAATGATGATCATCTTACCGTTTATCTGTGGGAAAATCGTTTGATGAAAAATATTGCACCCTATATCCATGAACAGTTTCCAGATCAGGATATTGAATTTATTATTGGTAACAATGATACCGATTTATACAGTTATTTTAAAGAACATGATGAATTACCGGATATCATAACAGTACGTCGATTCTCTGGAACAGATGCACAGGACTTACAGCCTTATCTTATGGATTTTGCTTCTTATGATGTTGTTTCCAAGTACTATTCTTATGCGGTGCAATATTATAAGAATGAGGAGGATGAAATCCAGTGGCTGCCAATCTGTGGTATTCCGCAGACGATCATTGCCAACAAAACACTGTTTGATCAGTATGGAATTAAGATTCCAAAAAATTATGAGGAATATGTACAGGCCTGTCAGCAGTTTTATGATAATGGCATAAAACCTTATTCCATGGATCTTGGTGAAGACTGGTCTAATAATGAGATCATCCAGGCAGCGGCAATCGGTGAGTTTACAAGCCTGGATGGTATTGAATGGCGAAACGGTGCAGAGACTGCAGCGGATGAAGTAAATTTTGATGATGCATTATGGAAACGTATTTTTTCAGAAACCAGTCAGTTTCTTAAGGACTCGCATTTTGGCAAAGAAGATATCAATATTGACGTCGATACAGGAATCCAGATGTTTGCCGAGGGAAAATCAGCAATGTTTCATGGACATCCGACGGTTATGCAGCAGCTGCAGAAACAGATGGATGCGGATCTGATCCGTATTCCTTACTTTTCACAGACATCGGATGAATCCTATGTGTACATGACTCCGTCCTTAAACATTGCATTTAACAAAAACCTGGAAAAAGACCAGGAGAAACTGGATACTGCACTGGATGTGCTGGATTGTATGATTTCAGAAGAGGGGCAAAAGCTGATTGCGGATGGAAGCGGTGTTATTTCATTGAATACAGATGTTCCAACCATGATGCAGGATGTGCCTGGACTGGAAGAGGAAATTAATAATAATGCTGTTTATATCCGATATTCCGCTCAAAAATCATTTGATGCAAGTCTTGAGGCTGTTCACGGATTACTGTCAGGGGAAATGGATGAAACACAGGCTTATGATACTTTTCGTAGTGTAATGAATCGTAAAGATCCAGAAGAAAAAGCAACGGTGAATTTTGAAAATGAATATTCCATTTCACTGAACGATAGAAATGGCCGTGATGCAGCATCTTCCATTTTAACTACGATCAGAGAAGAAAATGATGCACAGCTGGCTCTGGCACCATATTATTATTTCACTTCTTCTATATACAAAGGAGAATGCACCAGTAGCCGGGTTGGCATGATGACTGCGAAGAGTTCGGATACAGCATTATATGTTGCAAAAATCAATGGTAAACAGGTTTATGAACTCGTAGAAAATTATCTTGCCGATGCTGATGAGAATTTTTACGTAACCAATAAATACGAATTACCAATTGCATCCGGTATGAAAATTATCGTTAATCAAGCGGAAAGTGGATTTTCATTAAAGGACTTGACAGTTAATGATAAGAAAATAGACAAAGAAAAGGAATACTCTATTCTTCTTACAGACACCACAATGTCTGTTTTGAAAAAAATAAATCCGAAATGTGAGATTGAGCAGCTTAAAGATACAACATTATCAAGTGCATGGATCGAAGCAATGTCAAAAGGACAGCAGCCGTCAGCACCGGAAGACTATATAGAGGTTGAACAGTAAAAGTGGAGATAGAACAAACGGTAAATAAAAGAAAAAAAATAACAAGGCTGTTGCTTATACTACTTATTATTCTTTTAAGCTTAGCAGGAACAAAGTATCTGGTAGGCGAGTCTAGCAAGTATATCAGCGAAAATGGAAAAAGCAGTATGGAAGCTGTTGTTGAACAGATACAGCAGACCTATGATCTTCAAGTGAGTGGATACTACAACCAGCTGCAGTTGGTTGAGGAATTTTTACTTCATGAGAGGGAGCTGTCTCTTGAAACGGATGTGAACAAAAGTTTCTTTGAAGCATGGGAAAAAGAATCGGAAAGTACACTTATATTCCTTCAGGAAAATGGTCAGGCAATATCAGCAGGTGGAACAAAAATGCGGATTGATATGCCAAGTAAACTTCTGCTGGACTTAAAGAACGGATACAATATTGGAAAACTGGTGCGTCTTGATTATGATCAGGAGAAAAAAGACGGTTATCTGGTTGCGATCCCATGTCAGGAATACACTATCAATGGGGAAACTTATACGGCAATTGGAACTGTGTATGATCATTCGAAACTGGATTCCATGTTAAAACTGAAAGGTTATCATGGGAAAGCATATTTGTTCATGCTGGATCATGACGGAAATATTACGTATACGAACCTGAGTGGTGATAAATACCAGCGTAATTATTCCTTGTTAAAACATTTAAAAGGAGAACAGGCTATTACAGAAGAAGAGGCTGATTTGTTCAAAAAGAAGTTTGATAACGGAGAATCCGGAGTTGCACTTTTGGGAAAACAGAACCCCTATTATCTGGGGTATTGCCCGATAGAAAGCAACAACACCATTTTGGTATGTATTGTGGCAAAGGGAGTTATTGACAATGTGCTGAGGGATTACCAGAAAACGGTGTTGTGTACAACAACACTCATGGCAGGTTTTATACTTTTACTTTTTGCCGGATTATTCTACAGTATTTCCAGACTTAGTCTTGCAGATCAAAAAGCAGAATATGAAAAAAGAAATAATGAACTTCATTTACAAACAATGAAGGAAATGGAAGTAGTCAATCAAAAACTGAAAAAGGCAAAGAACGCTGCAACAGAGGCTTTACAGACAGCTGAAAATGCAAATAAGGCGAAAACGGATTTTCTGTCTAATATGTCACATGATATTCGTACTCCTATGAATGCAATTATTGGTATCACATCTTTGATCAGACATGATGCAGGTAATAAAGCAAAAGTTATAGAGTATGCAGATAAAATAGATATTTCATCACAGCATCTGTTGGGAATTATCAATGACGTTCTGGATATGAGCAAGATTGAGGCAGGAAAAACAGTATTCAAGTATTCTGACTTTTCTATTCTGGATTTTATACAGGAACTTGACACTATATTTCATACTCAAATATATGAAAAGCAGCAGACCCTTACAATCATAAAAGAAAATATTCAGCATGAGTGGGTGAATGGGGATCAGGTTCACCTGATGCAGATTTTCAGTAACCTGCTTTCCAATGCAGTGAAGTATACCCAGGAAGGTGGGGAAATTCAGTTCTTTGTAGAAGAATGTGAGACAAAGTCATCTGTCTATGCAAAGTACCGTTTCTTAGTTGGCGATAATGGTATGGGAATGTCGGCAGATTTCAAGGATACAATTTTTGATGCGTTTACCCGTGCGGAAAGTTCCCTTACAAATAAAATACAGGGAACCGGACTTGGAATGGCGATTACTAAGAACCTGGTTGAAGCAATGGGAGGTACCATTGATGTGGACAGTGAATTGGGACAGGGAAGCTGTTTTGAGGTTCTCATGGATCTGAAAATTGCAGAGGATAGAACGGTTGCTCTGGCGGTACAAGAAGAAATAGATGAGCAGGATGGTAATATCCTTCAGGGAATGAGATTCCTGTGTGCAGAGGATAATGAGCTGAACGCAGAGATCCTGACGGAACTGTTAAAGATTGAAGGTGCGGAATGTACCATCTGTGAAAATGGCGAAGAGATTTTGAAAGCATTTGAACAGTCTGCTCCAGGTGATTATGACATGATTCTGATGGATGTGCAGATGCCTGTTATGAATGGTTATGATGCAACGAAGGCAATCCGCAGAAGCTCCCATGAACTGGCAAAGAAGATTCCAATCATTGCCATGACTGCCAATGCATTCTCGGAGGACATTCAGCATTCTCTGGCAGCCGGTATGAATGCACATGTTTCAAAACCGGTTGAGATGAAGGTACTGGAAAAGACGATCAGAAGCATAAAATCCGGTGGGGGGGGGTACCGAACCGCAGGTTATTGAACAGTGACAAATGGATTTGATGCGGCAGTGCAATTTTATTAAACCAGGAGGTTGACAAGGAGATGTATAGAGAAATATATTTGACAGACAGACAGACAGACAGACAGACAGACAGACAGACAGACAGACGGACGGACGGACAGGAGATTTAATATGATTTCGAGAGCAAAGAAATATGTGGCAGTGTTCCTGGTTTTTGTATGCGTGTGTATGATATTTTCTCCCCAGACTGCATATGCAGCCGAGGACAGTTCGCAGCATGAAACTGTCAAAGTCGGTTTCTTTGCCATGGATGGTTATCATGTGATGGATGAAGAAGGCAACCGCAGTGGGTATGGCTATGATTTTCTTCGGCTGATGGCTCGTTATTGGGATGTAGATTACGAATATATCGGATATGATAAGAGCTGGGATGATATGCAGCAGATGCTTGAAGATGGCGAGATTGATATGGTAACATCTCCCCGCAAAACACCGGAAAGAGAAGAAAAGTTTGATTTTTCACGTCCGATCGGAACCAATAATGGGATTCTGACCGTCCGCAGTGACAACAGCACGATTGTGGATGGCAATTACAGTACTTACAACGGTATGCGTGTGGCACTTTTGAACGGAAGTTCACGAGATAAAGAGCTTGCGGATTTTGCAGGCAATAAAGGATTTACATATGATCCATTTTATTTTGATACGACAGAAGAGATGGAGGAAGCTCTTCAGAGCGGAAATGTTGATGCTATTGCTGCCACTTCTATGAGAAAAACAAATAATGAGCGTATCGTGGATAAATTTGACAGCAGCGATTTCTATGTCATTGTTAAAAAAGGTAATACAGAATTGCTGAATGAGATCAATTATGCAATCGACCAGATGAATGCAGTTGAGGGTGACTGGAAAACGACACTTTATAATAAAAATTATGAAAGCATAGAAACTAAGAATCTGGAATATACGGAGAAAGAAAAAAGTATTATTTCACAGTATTCCAAGGACAACCCGCTTCATGTTCTGTGCGATCCGACCCGTTATCCATATTCTTATAATGAAAATGGTGAGATGAAGGGGATTATCCCGGATTACTTCCGGAAAATTGCAGACTATGCCGGGATTTCCTATGAGTTTCTTACACCTGTCACCAGAGATGAGTATATTGCTTATCAGAAAAATAAGGAAACCACAGATATGAGCATCGATGCGCGCATGGAAACAGATAACTATGCTGAGACGAATAAATGGGGGATTACTGCACCTTTCATTACGATGCAGATGGCAAGGGTGACACGGCGTGACTTTGATGGAAAAATTAATGTTGTTGCTACTGTTGACCAGACAGTAGCAAATTCAATTGAAGATGCAATGGCACCCGGTGCAGAAAAACTGATGTGCAGTACCCGACAGGAAATGATGGAAGCTGTCCGTAAGGGTAAAGCAGATGCTGCCTTCGTCTACTATTACATGGCACAGGCGTTTGTGAACAGTGACACTACGGGCACCATGACATATACTCTGCTGGAACAGCCTACATTCACCTACCGCATGGGAAATCTGCAGGTGGCACCATGAAAGATGGGACGGAAAGGGCTATCCGGATGGCTTAAAAGGTGAAGAAATACCAATCTCCGCGCAGGTGGTATCGATTGTTGATGTTTATGATGCACTCACCAGTGAAAGGTGTTACAAGAAAGCATTTGATCATGATACAGCGATTCAAATGATCCTGGATGGGCAATGCGGTCAGTTTAATCCCATCCTCCTTAAGTGTTTGAAAGAACTGAGTACTCAGCTTTCAAAAATGCTTGGTAAAGAGATGGATGATAATAAATATTATCATGAAGCACAGAGACTTTCGAATGAAATACTCAGTGATAAATCCTTACCGAACCAGATTTATTCACAGAGTCTTATCAAGGTCATGCAGGAAAAAATCGATTTCTTCAAATCGAACAGTGGCAAGAATTCGATTGATTACAATGCAAGTTCGGGCCAGTTAACTATAATAAATGAAAAACAGAAGATAATATACCAGAGAGATGATCCGGGATTTGATGTATTCAAAGTGTTTGAAGTGAGTGAAGAAGATATTCAAAATATCGTAGATTTGTTGGAGCAGACCTCAATAAAGAATAAAGAGATTTCATTACAGATAAAAGCAAGGTTTGAAAACAAAAGACAAATGTATAATCTGAAACTGCATACATTGTGGACTCCATTAAAAAAAGATGGCTATATTGGAATTATTGGATATTTTGATATTGTAAAATAGAAAAATGCAAAGCGGTGGAAGAAATGTGGCATATTCTGATATGGCACTGGTCGGAAACTGTATTCGGAGCGGGCGTTATTGGTTTAAGGAATGCGGGATTCTTTGTTTTCGGGATATTTGATGAAAATAAAAAAAGGATGAGATTATTGGACTGGAGACAGGATAAGAACTACCTTGACTATATCGACAGCGGGGAATCCGCGGCAGTGTATATAGTCAAAAATATCGTAAAATCATTAGATACAAAAAACATGTGGGTGGATGTCGTATCGCTGAGTACTTATTGTAAAAGAGGCTCTGGAAATATTGCGTTTAACTGGATCATTGTGGAGTTGTTTCCGCGGAAAATAAAACCAAAGTATGACACTGATCCGGATTATAACAGATACCTGACCTGGCTGACTGCACATGAGGATATTGAGAAACAGCGGGATTCCGGTTTTCATGGAGAGCAAAAATCCTGTTGATCCTGAATGGGAGTATCGGATCCGGGCGGTTAAGAAAATTAATGCAAAACAGATAAGGTATATCGTGGGCCATGAGTATGAGCTGGAAGAAAAGATCAGGAAAAATGGGCGGCCGACTCTGCGGATACTTGGGATAGAGGATGGGGCTCCGCGGAGTACTAATAGGCATTGATTTCCGTCTCGTATACCTGGCAGAATGATCTCTAATGTTCCAAAATAAAGGGAAGGGTTTCCGCGGATAAGATAGGTGCCAGAACCGTGAGTATTTTTCTTCGTATTATGAAAAAATGTGGAGGAAAAGATCATGGAAAAATTCATCATAACAGCATTTATCGTCTGTATTATCATATCGACAGTGTTATTACTTTTTGTAATAGTTTCTGTATCAAAAAATAAGACGAAACAGGAAAGAGAGTTGGAAGACAGAGAACAGGAAGAGTTTATGAGCTCTTTGAGAAAAACAGAATAATTCTAGGCACCGCAGAGATCCGCGGTGTTTTTTTTCTATATGTGGTGAGTTTGATGGAAAACAGATGTTACTGTTCACTCCGTTCACAGTAACGTAGCCAAAATTCATTCCAGATTGCCT
>OGZS01000734.1_pt1 | contig 11874 bp, 8 predicted proteins | sample 1576901 | NCBI WGS metagenome assembly OGZS01 (sample SAMEA3541563, study PRJEB24748) | human gut metagenome | biome: human gut; feature: human-associated habitat; material: faeces | place: China | collected 2012 | reverse complement strand
CTAATCGATCACCTGGTACTAGTTTATCAAATATCCAGTTAAACACAAAATTCCAAACCATAGCCAGTAAGGAAAAAATAACCATCAAAGCAAGAGGCTGACCCTCATGAGGAACAAACTGCATCACCGACCAGCCAATCATAACACAGCCCAACTCATATAAAATCGACTGTACAACACGCTCTGTAGCAGACATAATAATAAACCACCTCCATCAGAAACCCCAAATAAAGATATTTACTATCACATCAATATTATATTTATTTTCTTAGATTTGTCGAGCTCTGTCGAGTTTTGCCATTTTCGGATATAAAGGAAGCTACTCGTAGTGTTCTTTAAACTCGACTTGCTACTCCCGAAGTGACTATTGCCATTTTAAGATAAAAAGAAGCCGCATTGTATCTACTAAGCAACTTACCCACTTGAAGTGAGTATTGCCATTTTAAGATAGAAGAAGCCGCCATATGTCTGTCCAGCGACTTGCCCGCCCGAAGTGAGTTATGCCATTTTCGGATATAAGGAAAGCCCCTCGTAGTGTTCTGTAAGCTCGACTTGCAAGGGATGGAGAGCGAGCAGAATGCTACGAGGGGCTCTATTTAATTATCCTAAAAGTGGCATTACGAACTGAATCCATGGAATCCCCACCACGATAAATATCGCAAGGTAGATAATCCCAAAGATAGCGCCTAATTTCCAGAATTCAGGACCTTTGTTATAGCCACTAGCAAACCAGATTGGACTGTGACCAGTACCATATGGTGTAAGGATACCCATAATACCCATTGGTACTAAAAGAATTAACATAACTTGAGCTGGATCAATACCAGGAATCTGAAGAATTAGAGTAGCAAACAAACCTACCATAGCTGTTACATAAGCAGTGCCAGAAGCAAAGAAGTAACGAAGTAAGCAGAATGCTAATAACAAGCCAAGAACTGCCATTGTAGGATCTAAAGAAACCAAAGAACCACCAGCAGATTTAGCAAGCCAGTCTAAGAAACCTACATTTTTAAGGCCAGAAGCCATAGGTACGAGTGTAGCAAACCAAGTCAAAACATTCCATGCTGGTTTGTTAGCAAGGAAGTCTTGCCATGTCATAATCTTAGTAAAAATCATCAAGATAATAACAATTAAAGCCGTTGTAGTTGGGTTTATTTTAAATGTAGAAGCCCCAATCCACAATACAAGAGCTAACACAGAAATCAAGGCCATGAAAATTTCACTGCGTGTCATGGAACCTAATTTCTTATATTCATCCCTTGCCCATGCTGCAATTTCAGGGGACCCTTTTACCTCCGGTTTACAGAATACATAGGTCAATAATGGTGTGATGATAAATAGTATAATACCCACTGGCAAGAATGCTAGGAACCATGTGCCCCAGTTTGCCGCTACGATACCCGACTTTGCAGACAATTCAAGAGCCAATGGATTTGGCGCCGCACCAGTCAAGAAAATAGAGCTAGATACACAAGTTGTTGCCAATGCTACCCAGTTCAAATAGGAACCAATTTTACGAGGATTCTTATCGGGGTAAGAATCGAACATCGGACAAATACTGGATACAATTGGATAAATCGTACCACCAGAACGAGCCGCATTACTTGGAATAAATGGAGCCAACACAAGGTCAGTAATAGCAATAGCATACCCAAGACCTAAAGAGGACTTTCCAAGCTTTGCTACCAAGAACAATGCGATACGTCGACCAAGACCAGAATTTTCATAACCGATACCGATCATAAATGCTGCGAATATCAACCACACGATAGCATTAGAGAAACCGCTAAGTCCCCAGCTGATAGCTTGGGCATCCGTAATAGCCTTTGCTACACCAGTTGCTTTGTCTATAATAGGTGCTGGACCAACCTTAAATAACATAGATACGGTAACAGCAATGATACCGATGAAAGCTGGTGGCATTGGTTCTAAAATCAACCCCACCACAAGGCCTGCAAAAATACTTACATAAATCCAAGAATTTGGACTAAGACCTTCAGGCGCACCGATGAGCCATACAAGAATAGCTACCACAAGCGGTGCGAATAATTTCCAATTCAACTTCATTAAGAACACTCCTTACTAAAAATAAAACTGCAAAATTGCTAATACAGTATAGCAGAATTTTTTTAGTGAGAATATAATATTCGTCATAATACTTATTGATTAATACTAAACTTTTAGTAATAGTTTTTACTAGATATTTTTGGTTTTATACAATACAATATAAATATCGAAAATTACTAATATATCGAAAGATATGTCGAAAGGATTGAAATGAAGTTAATTTCTAGTTATATAAAACCTTTATGGTTCTCTATTATCATTGTGTCACTTCTTTCGTTACTCAATGTAGCAGGCACTTTATATATACCAACCTTAACAGCTACCATCATCAATGACGGTGTCCTCCATGGTGATTTAGAGATGATTACTAACTCTAGTGCAACGATGCTTATCGTTGCACTATTAACAGTATCGTCTGCTATCCTAGGTGTTGCTATGAGCGCTCATATTTCAGCCTCTATAGGCAAAGTATTGCGCGACAATTTGGTGAAAGCTATACAAGCCTTTTCACTACGCGACTTTACACACTTTGGTACAGGCACCATACTCATGCGGACCAGTCGAGACGTTGAGAAAATTCAATCAGTTCTAGGAGAAGGTTTAAATATGATTCTCCCTATGCCTCTCATGATATGTATTGGTCTAGGACTAACCTTCTATAAGAGCTGGCAACTAGGTCTCGTCATCCTCGCTGTTATGGCATTCATGATACTGACCATAATTTTTATTGAAAGCCGCGCCTTACCTATTATTAAAGCGTTACAACTAAAACTAGATACTATTACCGATATGGTACGTGATCATATTGTGGGCATGCCTGTTATACGAGCTTTCAATAGAAGACATTACGAAAATACTAAAGAAATAGAAATTTTTACAGAAACAGCTCAACTAAATAAAAGATTACGCCAAACCTTTGCTATTGGTTTACCGACTATATTAATTCTCTTTAACATGAGTACCGTTGCTATCCTTTGGCTCGGAGGCTATAACGTAAGCATAGGTTCCCTACAAATAGGTGACATTATGGCCGTTATTGAATACGCTAACCTTATCCTCTTAAGTATGCTCATGGCTATTTTCGTCATCATAGATATACCCGAAGCTATCGTATGTTACACCCGCATTCAAGAGTTATTGGAACACGAAAACTCAGATACATTTCCTGAACCATATAATAAAAATACAAATTTAAACACCCATTATATAGTTGGCCAAGAAGATAGCAGAAAATTTGTAGATTTGGCATCGGCATCGGCATCGGCATCGGCATCGGCATCGGCATCGGCATCGGCAAACGATGATACTCCACTTCTGGAATTTCGCAATGTTACGTTCCGTTACGATAATGCAGAATCGCCGGCTTTAGAAAATATTTCCTTTACCGTTCATCACGGTGAAACATTGGCTATTATGGGTGACATTGGTTCTGGTAAAAGTACGATTACAAACCTAATCCCTCGCCTATTCTCCATTGAGTCTGGAGACATTCTCTTCAAAGGCAAATCCATCTATGAATGGAATGTAGATGACTTACGCTCACGCATCGGTTATGTCCCACAAAAAGCCTACTTATTTACAGGGACTGTAGAAATGAACATCCGTTACGGTGCTGCACCAAACCAAAATATTTCAGTTCAAGATATAGAAAATGCATGCCGATTATCTAAGGCGGATGAATTTATTAGTCGTCTTGAAGGTGGTTACCAATATATCGTCTCCCAAGGTGGTACTAATCTATCTGGAGGTCAACGCCAACGTCTTGCCATGGCTAGAGCGCTCGTGCGCAAACCAGATTTATTTATATTCGATGATAGTTTCTCTGCTCTCGACGGCACCACAGAGCGTGCCGTTCGCACCGTATTACACGAGGAATTGCAAAAGGACAATCGCCCCGCTCTCATCTCTGTAGAGCAAAAGGTAAGTGCTGCAAAAAAAGCAGACCACATCTTAATCATCAACAGAGGTCAAGTGGCAGGGTATGGCACTCATGATGAATTAGCTGAAAACTCTACCGTATATAAACAAATTTTAGCATCTCAGGAGGTGACAGAATGAGCCCATTACGTCGTTTCCTAATCGATTCTAAAAGCCAATGGGGTTGGCTGGCACTACTCATCTTAGCCCTTATCACAGCAGCTATGTTTGAGGTATCAGCTCCAGTATTACTTGGCAAGGTCGTAGATGCTATTATTAGCGGATTACAAACAAACCAAGACATTAATACCATATTCGCCTCTATTGATACAATCATCCTCTGGCTTATTGCCATCTATGGAGGTCATGCTTTATTCACGTACTTCGGCGAATACATGATGGCCTCCATTGGATCAAAAACAGTGCTCGCCTTGCGTACACGCATGAGTACTCACCTATACTCATTGCCTATCGAATACTTTCACGATCACCAACGTGGCGATCTTCTAAGCCGTCTAACCTCTGATTTGGATGCTGTCGCAGAAACGATAGGTGAAGGTGTGCCCGGTCTCGTATCCGCCATTATCGGAATCATCGGCGCCACTGCAATGATGCTCTGGATCAGTCCAATTTTGGGAACATCCATTATCGTCATCATACTGATTGGTATTATATGCTTAACGTGGCTATCTAAACGAGCTCGCCGCGTGTATCTTAGAAATCAGAATGCATTAGGAGCTTTCAACAGTGGCATAGGAGAAATCGTTGTAGGCAAGCCAATTATTCAAACCTTTGGTCTAGAAGAGACTACAACTCGCCAAGTAAATATACTGAATGACAATCTATTTAAAAGTATGAGAAGTGCTACTTTCACCAGTCAGCTTGTAGAGCCTCTCGTAAAATTTTTAAATCAATTTACCTATTGCCTCGTCGCTATTCAAGGCGGTCTTATGGTATTACGTGGGTCCATTTCCATTGGGGATATTCAGGCATTCTTCCTCTATGTGGGTCAGGTATCCGACCCCCTATCTCGTAGTTCCTATATTATGACAAAATTTCAAGAAACCGCTGCAGCCTTAGGCCGTATTTATGAGGTAATTGATGTCCCATCTGAAATTGATGATGGAAAATTGACATTATCCAACAGCTCATCAAAAACTGATAGAGACGCTATTAGTACTAACACATCTATGACGGCCAATCAACCAAGTAATCAAGCTCATACGGGGACAATTGATTTTGAACATGTTGATTTTGGTTATACACCGTCCAATGTGTTTATGAAGGATATTAATATTCACATTCCAGCTGGCTCTATGGTAGCCATCGTAGGCCCTACCGGAGCTGGTAAATCTACATTAGTGAATCTCATCATGCGCTTCTATGACATTAAAAATGGTCGCATCACTATTGACGATGTAGATATTCGGGATTTGTCTCGTGAAAGCTTACATAATACGGTAGGAATGGTATTGCAAGACGCTTGGATTTTCACGGGTACTATCGCCGATAACATTGGCTACGGCAAACCAAATGCTACACGTGAAGAAATCGAGTATGTCGCAAGGCTTGCCATGGCAGATCACTTTATTCGTACATTACCCAATGGATATGATACGATGCTCAACCGAGGTGGTGATGATCTCTCCCAAGGTCAACGACAATTAATTACCATCGCTCGGGCCTTCTTAGCCGATCCTAACATTCTCATCCTCGATGAAGCAACGGCTAACGTAGATACCCGCACCGAAGTAGAGGTTCAAAAAGCGATGAACACACTCCTCAAAGGTCGAACCAGTATCGTAATCGCCCATCGCTTATCCACAATAAAAAATGCGGACTTCCTACTAGTGGTAGAAAACGGTACCATTGTAGAACAAGGGACACATGATGAACTCATGGCACTTAACGGATACTATAAAAAACTATATGAAAACTATGCTGTAGGAATGACGGTATAGAATAATAATTTTAACAATCTTACGCATGGAAATCTCCTGAGATCATTCCGTAAACGGCAAAATAACCGCTGATAAGTTACTACTTGTCAGCGGTTATTTTATTTGTGCACATATATAGTACGTTTTTCTATTAATTATTCACCTTTTGGTACAAACCATAAACCGTTATTATTTTTTTCCATGTAATCCTTAAATTCTTGAGAATGATAAGCTGCTACAATGTCTTTTGCCCATTGAGCCTCTTTGTTTTTCTCGTTTACTACAAGTTGTAATAACCATTGTGGCAATACATCTTCATTTGCCAATGCAGATTTAGGGTCAATTTTTGCATTATAAATGATAGCTCCTGTAATAACAATATAATCAAAATCAGTACGTACAGAAGGAATTGTAAGAGACTTCATTTCTGTAAATTTAAGATGTTTAGGATTTTCAATAATATCTGCTTGTGTGACTGTCGCTAAGTCTTTATTAGGATCAAGTTTAATCCAACCGATTTTTTGCAACAACGCATAGGCACGAGCCATGTTAGACGCATCATTAGGAACTGCAATAGTATCGCCATCAGCTACTTGATCTAAAGATGTCTTAGAACCACTAAAGATACCAGCTGGCACTGTTGGAATTGGGGTCAATGCTACAAGATGACCATTTTGTTTTTCGTTGAAGTTTTTCATATATGCTATATGTTGTTCAACATTAAAATCAACTTCACCATCACTCAATACTTGGTCTGCTTGTACCAAGTCAGACATATCTACACCTTTGAAGGTATAGCCTTGTTTTTCTAAAATTGGTTTTACACCTTTTTCAAACAATTCAGAATAAGGGCCTTGAGATTTACTATAGGTTAATTCTTTTTTAGCACCATTATCGCTATTATTAGAGCCGCAACCTGCGATAAAAGCTACGCTAAATACTAATGCCATACCAAGGGCAAGGAATTTTTTAAATTTCATAGTACATTCTCCTATACTTTCACAATCCATATAACTAAAATCTATTTCATCAAATTAGGAACGACGCGCACGACGTGCAAAGTAGTTACCTATTGTTTGAATAATTTGAACAAAAATAATTAAAATAACAACGGTAAATAACATCAATGGAAAGTTCAACCGTTCATAACCATAGGTAAGGGCCAAATCACCTACACCACCAGCACCAATGGCACCAGCCATAGCAGTAGCACCGATAAGACCTATGGTACCTGTTGTAATAGATAGAATAAGCGAACCCTTTGCCTCTGGTAAAAGGAAATGCCAAATCACTTCAAAATGAGAGGCCCCCATCGACTGTGCAGCCTCGATAATGCCTTTATTGACCTCTAAAATAGAGTTTTCAAAGAGTCGAGCAAGATAAGGCGCAATGAATATAACAAGCGGTACGATGGCCGCTGTTGTACCAACACGAGTACCAACAATCATCTTTGTTAATGGCAAGATAAACACCATCAAGATGATAAATGGTACAGAGCGCACGATATTAACAATTGTATTTGTTATGGTATAAACTACACTATTTTTAATGATGCCATTAGGATTTGTCACCACTAGTGTAACTGCGATAATTAGACCTAGTACGGTACCAATGAATAAAGACAGGAACACCATATATAATGTCTGTTCTGCAGCTAGTACTAACTGCGAACCGGGAACTCCAAGTTCTTGCATAAAGAAGTCCATTATAGTGTCACCTCCTGCCATTCGATGCCTTGCGCTACAAGATACTCTTTTACCTTGCCCACTTCCAGATCATCACCAATAAACTGAACAATAAAAATACCAAGTACCGTATGCTCTAATTCCGTTACCGTAGCAAATAATACACTCGTTTCTAAATCAAAGGTTTTATTAATATGATATAGCACATTATCAGTTGTATTATTTCCTAAGAAGTGCATTTTAAGTATTGTGTAAGGCCTTTTATCACAAGCCAAGGTATGTTTCACTGTAGATGGGATTTCATCAGGAATAACAGTCCTAACAAATCGTTTTGTTGTTTCATGCTTAGGTTTACTAAACACCTCAAGTACAGAACCTCTCTCGATAAGCTTCCCATGTTCCATAACTACAACGCGATTACATATCTTTTGGATTACATCTATCTCATGAGTTACGATAACGACTGTTACCCCTAGTTCACGATTAACGCGTTCTAATAATTGAAGAATAGACTCTGTTGTATCTGGATCAAGAGCACTTGTTGCTTCATCGCAAAGCAGAATTGATGGATCTGTAGCCAACGCACGAGCAATACCAACGCGCTGCTTTTGACCACCAGATAATTCTCCTGGATAGGCATTTGCTTTATCACCTAAATCAACAAAGTCTAACAAGGTTTTAACCTTGTTATCAATCTCTGATTTAGAAACTTTATTTAGAATTAATGGAATCGCCACATTATCATACACAGATTTAGCATTCAATAAATTGAACTGTTGAAATACCATGCCGATGCGCTTACGAACCTTTCTGAGCTCGTTAAAACTTAATCCATTGATATTCACACCATCTATTTCAACATGACCAGAGGTAGGTACCTCTAAAGCATTAATCATGCGTAACAGTGTAGATTTACCGGCTCCACTAAAGCCAATAATGCCAAATATGTCGCCTTTTTCTATGGTAAAGTTTACATCAGATAATGCAGTAACCTTTTGCTTATTAACATCAAACTCTTTCGTTACATTTCGTATAGCAATCACTGTACCGCCTCTTTTTTCCTTCAATTTAGTAGGAGTTAAATTTAAATTTAAAACATATCTATAAAGTATGATTTAATTATGTACTTAGATTACTACAATTTATAAGGACTGTCAAACCAAAAAGAACCTCACCAATTAAAAGGTTGAGGTTCTTTTATTATATAGCTCTTATCTTATAAGTAAGGGTTTACATCCCTATTCATCTAATTATATATTTTTTACATCAAACCAAAGCGATTCAGACACTAACAAAATAACTTATCTATATTGATTAAAAAGGTATAAAGATCCTAGTATAATAGGCGCCCCTATATAGAGCCCCATATTAGGTATTTCTCCCAATAAAAATGCTGCTACAATAGCTGCCACTATGGGAGAGATATACATAAAATTAGTTACATCAGAAACCTTTTCAGCATGTTCCAAAGCATAGCTCCAGAATACAAAACCTAACGCACTAGATAGGAATGCTAAATAGGCCATAGCAAACTTTGCGCTAATCGGCGATACTACAATCATTTCCAGGGCATGTTCTGCAAAGGGCAATGCCATAATAGCTCCTGTAAACATAGACCACATGGCAATGGTAATAGGCTTATATCCTTTTAAACTAAGTCCACGATTTAGAATATTATACACTGCAAAGAGTATCATCCCTAACAAAGTCCACAAGGCTCCTACAGGAATAGTAAGTGCGGAATTCCATAGAATGATTATGGCTACACCAATAAAAGCCGTTATTGTAAATACCCATCCTATGGGACGAATTTTATCTTTATAAACAATCATGGCCATCAGTGCCGTCGTCATCGGCGTCAAGGCCATAATAATACTGGATGTAGCCGCTGGAATTGTGCGCAAGCCTTCATTAAAAACAACTTGGTAAAGAAAATTCCCTGTAGCACCTAACAGAATATATAGTCCCCACTCACGCCATGTTGTCGGTATATGTAGCCCTTTTACAACACCGATTACCAGCATAAGCAAAGCGCCACCCATGACCCTTGCCACAGACAATGTCAACGAATCTACTGACTGTAATGCGATTTTACTGAAAGGAAATGCAGTAGCCCACACCGCAATAGTAGCAGAAGCACCTAAAAGTGCTTTCTTTCGATTTGTCATTACCAGCCACCTTTCAACAGCATTCGCCTATACAATCTTATAATCCACTTTGATTAACGTATATTCTATCCAAATTATTTCTATCTTGATTCATTCTACCAAGATCATGTTATCTCCATGTTTTATAGCTTAATAACACTATCTCAATAGTACCATAATATACCCCTAACACTACAATAAATTAAATCATACTTTTTATTCCTATGAAGGGGATGATTTCTTCCTTATGGGTCCTACAAAATGTGTAACAAAGTCGTTGGAACAAGTAATAACGCTTTATGAAAACTATGTAGCAGATATGTCTATGTAGTTAATACAACTATTCACTTCACTTGACTATTGTAAGTTCACTATTGATTCCATTAATTTCAATTTGATTTTCTGATTCAGACACAGAAAAATCGTCTACAAGATGTCCACGATCTTCAAAGAGCAATTTAGTACGAATACCTTTTTTCACCGCTTTGAAAGCATACTCGTGAGGGACATGCAGCCGAGATTTCGCCGATATCTGATTCACATCAATTCGCCCCGTATAATCCGCTACATATATCTCCATTGGAGAGTTGTTATCCAGCTCTATATGACTGTTACCGCCGGCAATATAAATTTCTTTAACCGCTCCGTCTAGCTCAAACTTTTCACTAATAATATCAAATAGCTCTAGTTTTTCACAATGGGTCGCTAGCTCCGTATCTCCCATATATTTTTCAGGCAAATTTATAAAAATCCACAAATGTTCTTTTACAAGCTCTTCAGATAAGGATTTGGAACAATTTACATCCACATCGATACGCCTTTTGATATCATCGATTTTTACTTTCACCAGTTCCGTCAAATTTTCAATAGTATCACTGACCAATTGAACCTTTATCTTCTCACCCTCTCCAGCTCTCATTTTTACGCAATTAACAGAACCCAGTTTAATATCGAAATGTTTTATCTCATCGATATCATATTCTACGATGCTTTCATAAGGATATCGAGGTTTAACCGCTTCTTCTGAAAGCAATTCATCCACAGAGACATTGAATACACCTGAAAGGGCCTTTAAATTTGAAATATCCGGCATTCCATTGCCCGATTCCCACTTTGTTATGGCCTGTCTCGACACATTAAGTGTTTCTGCTAATTTCCCCTGAGATAATCCAGATTGTGTTCTATACTCCCGTAATTTTTCATTAAAATCCATAATGTGACCTCCTATTTTAAGCAATATCAGTTACTCTTCAACAAGAGCTGCTCAGAGTATAGTATATAGTGTCAGTGAAGAAAAGAAACGCTTGTTTTCCTGGCTGGCAACGTTCCGTAGCATTACAATATACATGCATTTATAAAGACTTGCAGGCTGATTCTGTACAAGATATAAACGGCCTCCGAACAGTACACAAATATAAACTATCCAATCATACTATTGAATAATCCGCCTTCATCCTCTTTAATAAAATTTTTATTTCCTTTATTAATATTGATATGCAATTTCATATTATTATATATACATTAAATGAAATTGCAAAAAGCAAAATCCCATATAAGCCTATATATACTGGTGTATTTAAACAATTTAGCTTATAGAAATTTATGAGATACTTCACAAAATTGCATAGTATGTATTGAAAATCTATATCATCTATTCATTGTAGAATTGCTACAAACATTGTACACTATAGGCATAGAAATCTATAGTTATATCCTTTTATGGAGGTGCAAAATGCAACATACTGCATGGAAAGATTTTAACACAGGTGTGTGGGATAAAGCCGTTGATGTACGCGACTTTATTCAAAGAAACTATATCCCCTATGAAGGGGACGATTCCTTCCTTGCTGGTCCTACAGAACGAACAACAAAATTGTGGGAACAAGTAATGAAGCTTTATGAAGAAGAACGTGAAAAAGGCGGCATGCTCGATGCTGATACTTCCGTGGCCACACACATTACTGCCCATGCGCCAGGATATATCGACAAAGAACTTGAAACAATCGTTGGTTTGCAAACTGACAAACCTTTAAAACGCGCTATGTTCCCATATGGTGGCTTGCGCACAGCAAAATCCGCTATTGAAGAATACGGCTTCAAAATGGATCCGCAAACAGA
>OGZS01000719.1_pt1 | contig 12317 bp, 10 predicted proteins | sample 1576901 | NCBI WGS metagenome assembly OGZS01 (sample SAMEA3541563, study PRJEB24748) | human gut metagenome | biome: human gut; feature: human-associated habitat; material: faeces | place: China | collected 2012 | reverse complement strand
AGTTGTTTCATTTGTCATGCACTATAGTATCCGCTTTGAGAATTCTCTTCAAAAGGCTGTCATAAATCGGCTCTGAACGCATCAGCGTTGCCACAATATATGCCGTTACCGACACAATTGACAGGGAAAGCATCTGGCTGATGCTGCCAGACATTTCAAACAACAGGATGATGCCTGTCAGCGGTGCCCGCACGATCGCGGTAAAGAACCCTGTCATTCCAAGTAATACAAAATTGTTGATGTACACCGGATCCAGGCCAAAAAATTCTGCCCCCGTCATTGCAAATACTGCCCCGAGCAAAGCTCCCAATATAAGAAGCGGGAAAAAAATTCCTCCCGGAGCTCCTGAACCAAAACTGACTGCTGAAAATAAAAACTTCACAACCAACGTCAGCACAACCATTCCAAGAACCATCTCACCCTTTGTCAGACTGGCGATCAATCCGGAACCACTTCCCAATACAGACGGCATCACCAGTCCCAGCACTCCTGCCGTCAAAAACGCGATCAACAAACGCCCTGTCTCTTTTAAAAGCGGAATTTTGCGATACAATTCCTGCGCTTTTAACATCCCCCAATTGTAAAACACGCCGGATACTCCTACCAGAATTCCCAAAAGAATCAAAAGCCAGTAATAGTTTTGCGGCAGATATTCTGTAATCTGAAAATGGAATACCGGATCCAGACCAAGAATGTGGGAAGCAATATAATCTGCCGTTACAGAAGCCGTCATGACCGGAAGAAGAATCGGAATTGAAAATGTTTTGTGAATCTCTTCTACTGCAAACATCATACCTGCCAACGGCGCATGAAACGCTGCTGAAAGCCCGGCACTCGCCCCACATGTCATCAAAAACTTCTCTTCTCTTTTCCCCCGCCCCAAAGCTCTGGATATTCCCTGTCCGGCCATCGCTCCAAGCTGAATCGACGGGCCTTCTCTTCCAAGCGAAAGCCCTCCCAGCATACATAAAAATCCGCCTGCAAATTTTGCCGGCAGCACTCGTTTCCAATTCTGAGAAAGGCGCCCGGATACTTCCCCTTCCACCTGCGGAATCCCGCTGCCTGAAATCATCGGTTCCCACTTCACCAGTCTTCCTACGATCCATGCAAGAACCATCAGGATCAGAAACCACACCGCACAGCGAAACGGATTGCCCTTTATATGGGAAAGAATCTTTATCAGCCAGTTTCCCGCAAAAGTCAGCGCTACTCTGTAAAGCAATACAATAAAACCACCGATCAGCCCCACACAAAGCCCTTCTGTGATCAGCATGACCGGAATCCGCCGTGCCCGTTTCCACATATCATTTTTCTTCATCACATCTTTTCCCCCATCCTTTTTCTTTCTTTTTTATTCTACCACGTTTTCCCCTGTTCCCAAAATAAAATCGAAAATTCCCCGGAAAACATTGACAATCCACCCTGATTGTTTTATGATATTTTTAGTTTCGCACTTTAAACAACTAAAATTTTACAGTATTAAGTTACATAGCTGGAGGTTCCATTATGATTATTGTATTAAAGCCAAATACCTCTGACAAAGATATTGCCAGAGTAGAACATCAGATCAAACGCAATGGTCTGGATACCCATATTGTCCGCGGTCAGGAAATGACAATCATCGGATGCATCGGAGACACGACTCGTCTGGATGCCCGCCTGTTTGAAGTCGATGCTTCCGTTGATAAAGTCATGCACGTGCAAGAGCCTTATAAACTTGCAAACCGGGCATTTCATCCGGAAGATTCCATTATTGATGTATCTGGTGTCAAAGTGGGCGGCGACCACCTGGCACTGATTGCAGGTCCTTGTTCCGTAGAATCCTATGAGCAGGTTCTTGGAATCGCCAAATCTGTCAAAGCAGCCGGAGCAAATATGTTACGTGGCGGCGCATTCAAACCAAGAACAAGTCCTTACTCTTTCCAGGGACTTGGACTGGAAGGTCTGGAAATTCTCTGTGCAGTTCGCGAAGAAACCGGACTTCCAATTGTAACAGAACTGATGTCTCCAGATCATCTGGACATCTTCAACGAAAAGGTAGACCTGATTCAGATTGGTGCGCGCAACATGCAGAATTTCGACCTGCTCAAGCAATTAGGGCAGCTGGACCGCCCGATTCTTTTAAAGCGTGGATTGAATGCCACCTATGAAGAATGGGTCATGTCTGCAGAATACATCATGGCCGCCGGAAATGAAAATGTCATCCTCTGTGAACGCGGAATCCGCACCTTTGAAACATACACCAGAAATACTCTGGATCTGCAGAGCATTCCGGTTCTGAACAAAAAAACACATCTTCCCGTCATTATCGATCCGAGCCACGCTGGCGGAAAATGGTGGCTGGTAGAACCAATGGCAAAAGCTTCTGTTGCTGCAGGCGCTGACGGATTGATGATCGAAGTACACAATGATCCGGAATGTGCACTCTGCGACGGCGCCCAGTCCTTAAAACCGGAAAAATATACAAATCTTCTGACTCAGATCCGGCAGATCGCACAGGTTGTCGGAAAACAGGTATAATCTGACAAAACAGGAGGGATTTTTTTGAAACTGACAGTAAATTTAGGGGAAAACAGCTATCCCATTTATATTGAAAACAACATTCTGAACAATGCGGGGGCTTATATTTCCTCCTGCTTTTCCGGAAAAAAGATCATGATCATCTCTGATGACAATGTCTTTCCACTGTACGGAGAACAATTGAAAGCTTCACTTCACGATTATGAAGTCCATGAACTGGTTCTTCCTCACGGAGAACCAACAAAAGCATTCGGGACCCTTCCCACACTTTATAATGCACTGCTTAAGCAAAAATTTTCCCGCAGTGATCTGATCATTGCACTTGGAGGCGGTGTCATCGGAGATTTGGCAGGATTTGCTGCGGCAAGCTATTTGAGGGGGATCCGGTTTGTTCAGATTCCCACCTCTCTACTGGCTCAGGTGGATTCTTCTGTAGGCGGAAAAGTTGCTGTAGATCTTCCACAGGGAAAGAATCTGGTGGGTGCATTTTATCATCCAAAACTGGTTCTGATCGACCCTCAGGTTCTGCACACACTTCCTTCTCATTTTATTATGGACGGAATGGGAGAAGTCATTAAATATGGCTGCATCAAAGATGCCGCCCTGTTTGAAACCTTAAAAACTCGTGGCTCTTTCGACAATCTGCAGGATATTCTGGCAGAGATCATTTATCGCTGTGTAGACATCAAGCGCCAGGTGGTGGAACAGGATCAGTTCGATACCGGGGAACGGATGCTTTTAAATTTCGGCCACACACTTGCCCATACAATCGAACAACATTTTCACTATGAGCGGGAAAGCCATGGAGAGGCAGTGGGGATCGGTATGTATCAGATCAGTAAGATCGCTGAAGAAAAAAATTTATGCCAACCGGGTACTGCAAGGGAAATTCAGCAGCTCTTAAAGTCCTACGGACTTCCGGATGCCTGCAATCTGCCAATGCATGTGCTCACAGATGCTATTTCACTGGACAAGAAAAATCTGAACAATCATCTGAACCTGGTGCTTCTGCATCAGATTGGTGAGAGTTATGTATATCCTGCGGATCTTACATTTTTTGATCACGCAGATGAAATCTAAAACAGGAGGAAACCGCTTATGAAACAGATTACCGGACATACAGGACTCACCGGACTTCTTGGAAGCCCGGTTGCACACAGTATCTCTCCTATGATGCACAACACTTCTTTTGAGCATCTTGGACTGGATTACGTCTACCTTGCATTTGATGTGGGAACAGAAAAACTCTCTGCTGCCGTAGAGGGACTTCGTGCCATGAATGTACGTGGTTTCAATCTGACCATGCCTGACAAAAATAAAATGTGCGAACTTTGTGACAAACTCTCCCCTGCTGCTGAAATTTCCGGTGCAGTCAATACCGTCGTAAATGATCATGGGATTTTGACCGGGCACACAACCGATGGAACCGGATATATGCTTGCAGCAAAAGACGCCGGTTATGATCTGACCGGAAAAAAGATGACGCTTCTTGGTGCAGGCGGCGCTGCCACTTCTATTCTGGTTCAGGCGGCTTTGGATGGATTGGCAGAAATCTCTGTGTTCAGCATCCATGACCAGTTTTATGCCCGTGCCGAGCAGATTGTTCAGACATTAAATGAACGGACAAACTGTAAGGTACAGCTGTTTGATTTTGAAGATGATTCCATTCTTCGAAGAGAGATTGCAGACAGCTATATTCTGACCAATGGAACCTCTGTTGGGATGGCTCCGAATACAGATTCCTCCATCATCACAGATCCATCGTTTTTCCACAAAGATCTGATCGTTTCTGATGTGATCTACAACCCAAAAGAAACGAAGCTGCTGCGTCTTGCCAGAGAAGCCGGATGCCCGACCTTTAACGGACTCTATATGCTGCTCTATCAGGGTGCAGAGGCCTTTAAAATCTGGACCGGACAAGAGATGCCGGTTGAAAAAATCAAAGAGCTATATTTTCAATAAATAATGATAGAAATGAGCCTATTATGAATACATCTACACGATTTCGAAAGACCATCAAAAACTTATATTTGTTGTTAGATCCAAAGCAAAAAAGAAACTTTATCCTGATTCTATTTATCATGACAGGTTCTTCTGCGCTTACCCAATTTACACCGAAAGCAATCGGTTGGCTCACAGATGATATTTTATCGCAGACCTCTATTCAATTTATAAAGGTAATCCCCGTATTGCTTCTGATTTTAATTGTTACCGTATTCAATGAGCTGCTGAAAATCCTTCGCCGGATTCTGGTAGAAGATACTGCTACAAAAACAGAAAAAAAAGCTAGAAACCTGGCGATTGTCGCTCTTTTAAAAGCACCTTTATCCTATTTTAAAGAACATATGACCGGAAATATCCACGGTCGGCTGAACCGTTGCCTGGAAGGTACGATCAATCTGGAAAAACTTCTTTTCATGGACTTTGCACCTGCTGTTTTTAATAGTATTGCTGCAATCATTGTTATCTTACTGACACTCCCTGTTGCGTTAGCTCTTCCGATGCTCCTTGTCATACCAATCGGAATTGCCATCGTCATCCGGCAGATCAGTACCCAAAAAGGAATTCGGATTGAATTGTTACATACCAAAACATCTATGGATGGTACTGTGGTGGAACTTTTAAACGGAATCGAGACCATTCGAATGACAGACAGTATTCAAACAGAGCAAATACGATTTGACAGTAAATCCGAATTTTTAAGAACCAAAGAAATGAAGCATCACCTGCAAATGGCGAAGTATGATAGTCTGAAATTTATGAACGAGGCTTTTTTCACCGTGTTAATGATCGGGGTTTCTGCCTATCTTGCAACAATTGGCATGATCAGTGTTGGCTCTGTGTTAACTTCATACCTCTGTTTTTCACAATTGATCAAACCGTTGGAAGAACTTCACCGGATTTTAGATGAATTGTCAGAAAGCCTAATCCTTGCAGATGATTTTTTCAGCATAACTGAAATTCCAAATGACTTTTCCTATATCTCCACAGCAGCAAAACCAGCTAAAACTTCATCTGGGCCACTTTTGATCCTCCAGCATTTAACATTTGGATACCAAAAAGACCGTCCTATTCTCAATGATTTTCATCTTACGATTGAACGGGGAACATTTTGGGGAATTGCAGGACCAAGTGGCTGTGGAAAATCGTCTTTGATCAAAGCCATCTGCAAATTAGAGCCTTGTGAAGGAAAACTCATACTCGACGGAAAAAATATCATGGATATTTCCCGGTCGGAACTTTCTGAAATCATCGCCCTCGTTCCACAAAATCCATTTTTAATTGCAGGAACGATCTATGAAAATATATGTTATGGTCTCACACGCACACCAAGTTCCCAAGAAGTACAAGAAGCAATTGAAAGCTCCTGTTTGTCGGATTTTATCGCCTCTCTTCCAGAAGGTCTTCACACCCGGCTGGCTGAAGGTGGGACCAACCTTTCCGGAGGTCAAAAGCAAAGAATTGCAATTGCCCGCATTTTTTTAAGAAATCCGCAGCTTCTTATTTTAGATGAGGCAACTTCGGCACTTGACAACACTTCCGAACGCCTGATTCAACATTCTATTGAAGCGCTGAAAACGAAACGGAACATGACTATTATCTCCATTGCACACCGGTTGACTACCTTAAAAAACTGCGACACCATTCTTGTAATGGATCAGGGAAAGATTGTGCAAAAAGGGACTTTCAATAACTTGTTGGATACACCTGGAATTTTTGCAGATATGTATCACGAAAAACTAAAATAAAAAAGCGGACTGATTTAGAGTAGTTTCTAATCAGTCCGCTTAACTCCGTTCCCTGCAGAAATTGAACCCACATCTAGTGCTTAGGAGAGCTCCAACCTATTGTCACTCTCTGTCAATCTGAGGTAAGGTAAACCCAAGTGGGACACTATATAAAACTGTTTCCGATTCAATTTGAGTTATTCTGAATACCCCCTCTGTCAAGTTCTGTAAAGCTCTGAAAGTTAGCTGATTGTTTGCTCCAGCTAATAATCGGGGAATGCCTTGATATTACCATCGACATCTGTTATATGACCACCATGCTTCATACGTTCGATCATGGTAAACAGTATTCAATTAAACTTTTCTATCGTAAGTACAAGATATTTTCTTGTCTACAATTAATATACCGCATACGAGACGGTTTGTCCATGCGTTTTTGACTGGCAAATTTATAGAATTTTCCAGTAACCATTTTTTCTTGCACCCTCTCGATAGAGTACTTTTTTTCCTTGTAAGACCTTTAAAATTCTTTGAATTTTTGATCTTGAAAATCCAGATTTTGTAGCCATTTCTTTTTGACTTATTTGTGAATTCGATTTAATTATAGCCATTATTACTGCTTCATCTGAATTTAAAGATTCACTTATTGATTCATTTATTGATTCATTTGTTGATTCATTTGAAGCTTTATTTGTATTATTCCGATACATATTCACTCGAAAATCACCATCAAAATCAATAAGTTCTGGATCAGGCAAACCATAGTCTCTGCATTCACGGAATATTCTTGGAATACCGGTTCCCCATTTTTCAATAATCTTCATGTATGCAAATGCATTTGCTATCGCCGGATTTCTCGGTTTGGAGTATCCTTCTATCATTTTTTTGATTGAAACATTATTTAACAGAATTCCTGGTGAAGTAACTTCCAGACGATCATCAAATATTGCTACTTGTATATTTCCAGGCTCTAGATAACTGCGGTGTGCGACAGCATTTGCTATCAGCTCTCGCACACTGTCAGTTGGTAATTCATATACATCCTGACGATAAATGCCATGAATCTGCATTCCCATATTAATTTTTTCCAATACATATTGATAAGCTGCATCTACCTGATTTTGAATTGGACCATCAAATTCTCTTCGGTCTACAAAATATGCTCTGTCTTTTCCTTAAAAAAACCCACACTGTATAATCGGCTGCATCCGCAATTGTCCTGTTAGAAGAGCATATGCATTTGTTGGAAATATCTCTCCCTGAACTTCTGTTAATATTCCCCATGATAATAATGTGTTTTTTGTAATGTCTTTAATTTTTGCTTTTTCACTATCCTGCCACGTGTTCTTGATGGCAGTTTCCTTCATGATCTTGCAAAGATTTTGAATATCTTCATCTGTAATCTGTAATTCTCTGCATGGCTCACTGTCAAAATATCGATTTTGACCTTCTAGAATTAACTCTTTCAGCATATATTCTTCTACTGGTCTTGTTGTCCCAGACACTCTCATATAAGTTCCTTCTATCATTCCTTCCGACTTTATATAATACGGGCGCATCGCACCTGGAAGTATCTCAACAACAATGACTGTTCTATCATTTACGGTTTGTAATGTAACATCCGGTCTTATTCTCGGCTCACAGGAATCAGATATCGCATTTGTAATAGCATCCATGGTTTTGAATATATTATCTTCATCCATTCCTACTATTTCTAATGTCTTATCATCAATGCCAAATACAATTTTACCACCATTACCATTGGCAAAAGCAACCACTGTTTTCATGTATTTTTCACTCTTCTTAGGTACAGCAACTTTATATTCGATATTTTTAGACTCACCTGCAAACAGACTTTCTTCTGCCATAATACCCCTCCATTTTCAATTATCTTATCTTAGATTATAACAAGTATTTTATTTTCATACACCTTATTTTTTCACTATTTTTCATTACTTCATCGTCTTCGCCAACGAATTGAGCAACGCCCGCATCTCTGGATTAGCCAATACTTTTGCCAGAAGTTCTGGATCGACTTCATCAGCAACAGTAGTATTATTATTTTCCTGCTGTACATGCATCTGTGGATCCAGATTCTTTTTCTCATAAAATGCTTCTTCAAAAAGCTCTGCATTTTTCCTTCGGTCATCATCCAGAATATGAGAGTACTCTTTCTAATATTGCTGAAATTGTAAATATCAGTGAAAGAGAAACCCTTCGTTGTTTCAAAAAAACCACAGGAGAATCTCCTATCCAATATCTGTTAAAATACAGATTGATCCGAAGTGCATCTGTACTAACGGAATACCCGGATAAAAACATTTCTATTGTGGCAGAGGAATGTGGTTTTGATTCGCCCGCATACTATACAAAAAAATTCAAAGAATTTTATCTTTGTAGCCCAAGAGAATGCAGGCAAGTTCATCAAGCTGTATTTTAAACATATAAAAAATTGAGAAAACGACAGTTTACATCATCGTTTTCTCAATATCCTATTTATTCCCTAATAATGTCCCCGTTCTTTCACATAACATCTGATTCCGATATAAACCATATGTACCAGTAGCAACAACATAATGAGATCTATAGGAATAACTGATTTTATCCATTCCCCAAAGTAAATTGCAATAGCTGTACTCGTTATCGCCACTATGATACTGAGGATATCCCAGCAATACTTGCTATCCCTGATACCTTATTCTTTCTACCAGCGTTTCCTTTTTCAGATTACTGCTTAAAACACAGGAAAGCACAATTTGTAGAATACCAACCAGAAGAATCATAACAAGAATCGGGATAAGAGGAACGTGATAAACGTTCATTCCAAAAATCCCATTATGCTTCGCATAGGAAAACAGTGCATAGCCAAGGGGCAGACCGGCAGCAAGTGCGACGCAGATGGTGCCAACCGTAAAAATCAAGCCCTGTATTTGTAAGCACAGATTCAACTGCTTATTGGTCATGCCTACCGCTTGCAGCACACCGTATTCCTGCTTCTTCGTGGTGATATTGATGATCATGGTGTTTGCCAGATTCATAAACCCAATGAGACCGACAATTGCCATGAACAGATAGCAGCCAAGCTTCATCATACGGCTTGCGTATTCTGCGGTTTGCAATTCTGCGTGATAGGTGTTCAGCTTGATATGAGAAGTATCGGAGAGCAGGTCATTCAGGCTTTGCTCTACAGATGCCACATCTTTTTTAGCACAATCCACCCACAGGTATCCATAAGATGTCCCTTTCGGATTTACAGAGCGGTATACTTCTTCCGGAATGACCAGATAAGTGTTCGCGCTTACAAAGGAGCCTGCGATTTTTCCATGATAGGTATAGGTTCCGCTTCCGTTATCAAAGTTGAATGTAATCGGTGCACCCGCAGAATACCCGTCAGCTTCCATCCACATGGACCAGCCAAAGAAAACATCCCCGTTTTTGACAGCCTGTGCATAGTCCATGGAACCGATATCGCCATCCCCGCGCATCATTTCAAAATCCTCTTGATTTACGATTGCAACCGGAAATTTTGTTCCGTTCAAATCTGCAGAGACGATTTCTCTCGTCAGTACATCCGTTACACCGGGGATAGATTTGATTTCTTTAATCAAAGAATCATTCAGTGGGTTGTTCTGTAGGATTGTGTCCAGATTATTCTCCGAATAGGCTTCATCATAATTCTGGGAATAATCCAGCTGCAACTCAAATTGTCCATGGTTGATTGCAATCCGCGCCTCGTGCTCCGTGTCAATATTCCCAACATAATTAGAGATAATTACAAACAATACACAGGAAAGCCCCATGGTAAGAATCGTAGCAATGGTTCTTTTCGGATTGCCTGTCACATTTGCCATTGCCATGGAGAAAACGGTGACATCTTTTCTGCCTTTTCGTCTGCCCTGTTTTTGCGTTTTGGAGCCGTCAAGATACCGTGTCGCTTCGATGGGTGAAATCCGGGAAACAATTTTCATGGGTTTGCGCAGCGCCAAAACGACCGTAAGAAACGATAACAAAATGCAGATGAGCATAATTGTCAGTGAAAACAGAGGCACCTGATGGTTCTTGATTCCGGACGATACCAGCTTTCCCTGCTCCACCAGCCAGTTGAAGCTGACTTTTGCAATCAGGAAACCAAACAGCAGCCCCAGCGGTATCGAAGGAACCGCCAGAAGAATGCCCTCACGAAAGATCAACTGCTTCATCTGCTTTCTGGTTGCACCCAGCGCCTTGATTTTTCCGTACTCCTGAACCTTCTGGGCGATCCCGACCTGGAAGATATTATAAATGACCACAACGGAAAACAGCACGATTCCGAGGATCAGGGTTCCACAAACCACAATCATTTCATAGCTCGGCTGCAATACCCACTGCAGGTAGAGGTCATTGATGATCACGTTTTTCTGGTCAATGCCGCAGGAATCCGCGATTTCTTTTATAACAGGCGCAACATTATTCATAGATACATTTGCAGAATCGCTCAAGGTAAAATAGATATTATATTGCCTGTCACCCTCCGCAACACGCTCATTATAAAAATCCTGCGAACCGAATACAACATAGGAAGCCTCGATGGTATATTCATCCCGGTCATATAAAATCCCGCTGACAGTAAATTCCACCGGTGCGTATTCCGACTGCATGCCAGAACGGTACTCCAATGTTACGGTGTCTCCGACCTTTACATCATGGTATCCCACTGCATCAAAGAAAGCGCGTCCTGCGGCAATTTCCTGCGCCTTTTCCGGATAGGTACCTTCCTTCAACACATATTCCTGATTATAGGGAAGCATTTTCCTGACCGTTTCATCCGCACTGACAAAGCCGCCATTTTCATTTCCTTTCAGGATGCCCTCCGTACACATGATGCCGATATCAGATATCTCAGCTCTGCGTTCCACTTCCTTTAACTGTGAGGCATCTGCTGCGACAAACAGACCATAATTGCTTCCATATGAGCTTGCCGCCTGACTTTTCTGCAAACGTATCATTCCATTTCCCACAGTACTGATAATCACAAGCAGCATCGTAGTCAGACATATGGACATCATAATCAGTATACTTCTTGTCTTGTTCTTTTTGTCATTGCTATATGCAATCCTGCTTATTGTCTTCATCTGAAATCCACCACCTGTCCGTCCTCAATCACCAGAATACGGTCAGCGACCTGTGCAATTTCGTCATCATGGGTAATCATTACAATTGTCTGTCCATATTTTTTTGCTGTCATCTTAAGCAGAGCGATTACCTCATCACTGGTCTTAGAATCAAGATTTCCTGTCGGCTCATCTGCAAATATAATTTCCGGACGATTCACCAGTGCTCTTGCAATTGCTACTCTCTGCTGCTGTCCTCCGGATAACTGATTTGGCAGATTGTAAATCCGGTTTTCAATCCCCAGAGTTGCAATAATATCATTTACATACGCTTCATCCACTTTTCTTCCATCCAGCCCCAGTGGCAGTACAATATTTTCCCAGACATTAACAGATGAAACCAGATTAAATGCCTGAAAAACAAATCCGATTTTTCTTCTGCGGAAAACAGCAAGGGCATCTTCCTTCATCCTGTATAAATCTTTCCCTGCTAAAGTAACACTGCCTTTTGTCGGGGTGTCTAGCCCTCCAAGCATATGAAGTAATGTACTTTTACCGGAACCTGACTTTCCAACAATTGCGACAAATTCTCCCTGCTCAATCTGAATGTCCACCTGATTGACCGCTTTGACCTGATTCTCACCTGCGCCATAAAACTTACAAAGCTGCTTGGTTTCTAATATCACACTCAATGTGCTACCTCCTTTTCAATTCTGTAAAACGTACCTTTTCAACACGCTTTCTTTGCCTGTTTATATATTTGGTCATTTTTCAACCTACATCCAAATTGTATCAGGATAATCTTTCATTTCACTTTCAAAAACGAGCAGAAGTCTTACAGAATTGTAAGATTTCTGCTCATTTAAAATTTAACTAACATATGGTAATTGAATCACAAACGTGCTTCCTTTTTTCTTTTTGCCGGAGGTTACCGTAATCGTACCTGCGTGTTTTTCGATAATTTCTCTCGATAGAAAAA
>OGZS01000692.1_pt1 | contig 13368 bp, 10 predicted proteins | sample 1576901 | NCBI WGS metagenome assembly OGZS01 (sample SAMEA3541563, study PRJEB24748) | human gut metagenome | biome: human gut; feature: human-associated habitat; material: faeces | place: China | collected 2012 | reverse complement strand
TCGAAGGGGGAGAGCGGATCAGCAACGGCTCGCGCTTCAACGCCAACGGCGCCTACGGTGCGGTGAAGTTCTGGAACCAGTGGCTCTCTTTTGGTCAGGTACCGCAGTGGTGGGGACCCGGGTATGAAGGGAGCCTGATCCGCGGGGACGCGATGCGGCCGATGACCGGCTTCCTGATGCAGCGGGCAGAGCAGGCGGCGCCGGAAACCTGGTGGCTGCGCTGGGTAGGTCCATGGCAGTACCAGATCTCCGCCAGTCAGATGAATCAATATACCGCGGTACCCCATGCCAAAATTATCGGCGGTCGTTTCACTTTCACACCGTTCCAGTCTTTAGAATTAGGCGCGTCGCGCATTATGCAGTGGGGCGGGGAAGGGCGCCCGCAATCACTTAGTAGCTTCTGGGATGGCTTTACAGGGAAAGACAATACCGGAACGGATAACGAGCCGGGGAACCAGCTGGCCGGCTTTGACTTTAAGTTTAAACTGGAGCCAACTCTCGGCTGGCCGGTCAGTTTCTACGGACAGATGATCGGTGAGGATGAATCTGGTTACCTGCCATCGGCAAATATGTTCCTCGGTGGGGTCGAAGGGCACCACGGCTGGGGAAAAGATGCCGTAAACTGGTACCTGGAAGCACATGATACGCGCACCAATATGAGCCGGACCAATTACAGTTATACCCATCATATCTATAAGGATGGCTACTATCAGCAGGGATATCCCCTTGGTGACGCAATGGGTGGTGATGGCCAGCTTATCGCAGGAAAAGTTGAGCTTATTACGGAGGATAACCAGCGCTGGAGCACGCGTCTGGTATACGCCAAAGTTAACCCGGAGGATCAGTCGATCAACAAAGCATTCCCTCATGCAGATACTTTGAAAGGAGTACAGCTGGGCTGGAGCGGGGATGTTTATCAGTCTGTCCGTTTGAATACTTCACTGTGGTATACCAACGCTAACAACAGCGACAGCGATGACGTTGGGGCCAGTGCAGGGATAGAGATACCGTTTAGTTTATAAGGCTGAATGCTGAAAACAGGGGAGAGAGGGTGGTAGCGCTGCAGGACGCAGTCAGCTTTTATCTCTCCATAGGCCGGCAGGGAAGCAACGGCTATGACAGCTGCTCAGGAATTGGCAAATTTTGATTTACTGATGATGTGACATTATGAAGAAAAAACTTGTTAGATTTTCGGCATTAGCGTTGGCTATTGGGTTTTTATCGGGTTGTACAATTATCCCTGGTCAGGGATTAAATAGTCTGCGGAAGAACGTAGTGGAGCTTCCGGACAGCGATTACGATTTGGATAAACTGGTAAACGTTTATCCGATGACGCCGGGCCTGATCGAGCAACTCCGTCCGGAGACTGTGCTCGCTCGTCCAAACCCACAGTTGGATAATTTACTACGTAGTTACGAATATCGCATTGGGGTAGGTGACGTACTGATGGTTACGGTATGGGATCACCCGGAATTGACAACGCCTGCAGGTCAATACCGTAGCGCCAGCGACACCGGCAACTGGGTTAACTCCGACGGTACCATTTTCTATCCTTATATCGGTAAAGTACAGGTGGCGGGAAAAACGCTTAGCCAGGTACGCCAGGATATAGCCAGCCGTTTGACAACATATATCGAAAGTCCACAGGTGGACGTAAGTATTGCTGCATTCCGCTCGCAAAAAGCTTATGTGACTGGGGAAGTTGCTAAATCAGGACAACAACCGATTACAAACATTCCTCTTACTGTCATGGATGCTATTAATGCAGCAGGTGGTTTAGCTGAAAATGCAGACTGGCGTAATGTTGTTCTAACCCATAATGGTAAAGATACTAAAATCTCATTATATGCATTAATGCAAAAGGGCGACTTAACGCAAAACCATATGCTCTATCCAGGAGACATCCTTTTTGTTCCTCGTAATGATGATCTTAAAGTTTTTGTGATGGGTGAAGTTGGTAAACAAACCACAATGAAGATGGATCGAAGTGGTATGACCCTAGCCGAGGCTTTAGGGAATGCTGAAGGGGTATCTCAGGAAATGAGCGATGCAACAGGGATATTTGTTATACGTCAATTGAAATCCAATAAGCAGGGGAAAATTGCTGATATATATCAATTAAATGCACAAGACGCATCAGCAATGGTTCTAGGAACAGAATTCCAATTGCAACCATATGACATCGTTTATGTCACTACAGCACCTTTGGTACGCTGGAATCGAGTAATCTCTCAATTAGTACCAACTATAACAGGTGTACATGATATGACAGAAACAGTTCGTTATATTAAGAGATGGACTAATTAATGTTTAACTCTATACTTGTAATATGTACCGGGAATATATGTCGTTCACCAATAGGTGAGCGCTTATTACAAAAGTATCTACAAAACAAAACTGTTGACTCTGCTGGTGTAGGGGCTTTAGTAGATTATCCTGCGGATGATTCCGCAATAAGGATAGCAGCTACGCATAATCTTTCACTGAACAATCATCAGGGTAAACAATTCACATCTTCGATGGCCCGAAAATATGATTTAATACTTGTGATGGAGAAGGCGCATATAGAAAAAGTAACTCATATCGCACCGGAAGCACGTGGGAAAGTAATGTTGCTAGGCCATTGGATAGGTGAAAGAGAGATTCCTGATCCCTATCGTAAAAGTGATGAAGCATTTGAGTTAGTATATCAATTAATTGACCAAAGCTGTAAAAGTTGGGTCGCAAAATTAGGTAGATAACATCAGGATATAAGGTATGACATCAGTAATGAATAATAAGCCTTCTCCCGTAGATTCCGATGACATCGATTTAGGCCGTTTAATTGGTGAATTGATTGATCATCGCAAGTTAATAGTTGCGATAACTACAGGGTTTACGGTAATCGCGGTATTTTATGCTCTGTTAGCTACGCCAATCTATCAGGCAAATGCATTGGTACAAGTTGAACAAAAACAGGGTAATACAATTTTAAGTAATTTAAGCCAAATATTACCTGATAGCCAACCGCAGTCTGCACCAGAAATCACTCTGTTACAATCTAGAATGATTCTAGGTAAAACAGTAGATGATTTAGGATTGCAAACCCAGATAAAACAGAAGTTTTTCCCTGTAATTGGGAGAGGCTTAGCTAGAATAATGGGAAATAAATTGGGTGCAATTGAGGTAAAAGATCTGTACTTGCCTGATAATAAAAGTGGTGAAAATCCTGAGGTAATCTTAACTGTAATTGATAAAGATAATTACTCAATAGAAGCGGATGGATTTGATTTTAATGCCAAGGTAGGAGAATTGGTCGAAAAGAATGGAATGTCGATTTTAGTTACAGCGATTGAGGCTGAGCCTGGTAGTAAATTTAGTATTAACTACCTGACGCGTCTAAAAGCAATGAATATGCTACAAAATTCATTTGGAGTTGCTGATCAAGGAAAAGACACTGGCATGCTAACGCTGACAATGACTGGTGACAATCCACAGCAAATTACAAAAATTTTAGATAGTATTAGCCAAAATTATTTAGCACAAAATGTGGAGCGTCAAGCTGCTCAAGATGCGAAAAGTTTAGATTTTTTAAACGAACAATTACCTAAAGTCCGAAATGATTTAGATCAAGCTGAGGATAAGTTAAATGCTTATCGTAAGCAACGTGATTCAGTCGATTTGACAATGGAAGCAAAGTCAGTATTAGATCAAATTGTTAATGTGGATAACCAGCTTAATGAGATCACATTCAGAGAAGCTGAAATATCACAACTCTACACTAAAGAGCATCCAACTTATAAAGCATTAATGGAAAAAAGGCAAACACTCCAAAATGAAAAAACAAAGTTAAATAAAAAAGTAAGTTCGATGCCATCGACACAGCAAGAGGTGCTTAGGCTTAGTCGTGATGTTGAATCTGGAAGAGCTGTGTATCTTCAATTACTTAATCGACAACAAGAGTTGAATATAGCAAAATCTAGCGCAATAGGTAATGTGAGAATAATTGATAATGCAGTTAGTGAACCAAAACCAATTAAACCCAACAAACCACTAATTGTTGTGGTCGGATTTATCTTTGGCTTATTGTTTTCAGTTGGGATGGTTTTATTAAGAATTCTATTAAGACGCGGTATTGAATCGCCAGAACAATTAGAAGAAATGGGAATAAATGTTTACGCTAGTGTACCTGTTTCTGAATGGCTAAGTAAAAACTTAGCGAAAAATAAAATTAACAGAAAAGAGTCTGATATTTTACTAGCAGTAGAAAATCCTGCAGATTTAGCCGTTGAAGCGATCAGGGGGTTACGGACTAGCCTTCATTTTGCAATGATGGAAGCCAAAAATAATATACTTATGATTTCTGGCGCTAGTCCAAATGCTGGTAAGACATTCATCAGTACAAATTTGGCTGCAACAATCGCATTAACAGGAAAGAAAGTACTTTTTATCGACGCAGATCTGAGAAAAGGGTATGTGCATAAAATGTTTGGCGGCAACAATGAGCATGGTCTGTCAGACATTCTTTCTGGACAAGCCACTCTCAATAATTCTTTAAAGCATGTTAAAGAAGGGGGCTTTGATTATATTGGACGTGGTGCGGTTCCGCCTAATCCTGCAGAATTGTTAATGCATCCACGATTTGAAACCCTTTTGAAAAAAGTAAGCAATGAATATGATTTGGTAATTATTGACACGCCACCTATTTTGGCCGTGACCGATGCGGCTATTATTGGCAGATATGCAGGTACGACTCTTCTTGTCGCTAGGTTTGAAATCAATACGCCTAAAGAGTTAATGGTAAGTGTGAAACGCTTTGAACAAAGCGGTATCACAATCAAAGGATGTATTCTGAATGGTATTGTAAAGAAAGCCAGCAGCTATTATGGCTACGGATATAGCCATTATGGCTACTCCTACGAGGATAAAAAATAATACAAATTTGGCTCTTTTTAAGGGCCATTTTTGAGATATATTAGAAGAATAGTAATTTAACTTGTCTTCAATAGGCAGAGGAAATTATGACGCATTTAGCGAAGAATATAGGCTGCACTATTGCCTTAGTTGTGTCTGATTTTATTAGTTTTGTGCTTTCATTATATTTAGCTGTTGGTCTTTTAGCTGTATCAATGACTGATTTTGAAACTAGAGTTCCGGGTGAACAACTTGATACTTGGATTTTGTTACATTTACTTCTTGGAGTGTGTTGTGTCGCTTGGTATGGTATAAGGCTTAGGCATTATTTTTATCGAAAAACATTTTGGTATGAACTAAAAGAAATTTTAAGAACATTAATTATTTTCGCTGTTATTGAAATGGCGGTGATGGCTTTTGCGAAATGGTATTTTTCTCGCTATGTTTGGCTATTAACTTGGCTTTTGGCTGTTTTCTTAGTACCGTTAGCCAGAATGGGGACTAAATGGTGTCTAAATAAAATAGGATTCTGGTTGCGGGATACATGGATAATTGGCAATGGGAAAAATGCAATCGAAGCTTATAAAGCTATATATAGCGAGCGGAATTTAGGCTTGAAAATTGTTGGCTTTATCGATAGTGGGAGTGCGTCAAACAATACTCATGGAACAGATGTTATTAATGGTATTGAGGTAATCAAAGCTAGCAAGGATTGGCTGGAGTCCATTGATAGGCGAACACAATTTATTGTTGCGGTTGAATCAACAGAAAGTGAGACTCGCAACAATTGGTTACGTGAGTTCATGATTAAAGGCTATAGATATGTTTCGGTTATACCTACTTTAAGAGGTGTTCCACTAGACAGTACAGATATGTCTTTCATATTTAGTCATGAAGTAATGATTTTTCGTGTTCAGCACAATCTTGCAAAATGGTCATCAAGAATAATCAAAAGGCTCTTTGATGTTGTTGGATCTCTAGGAATTATATTCATTTTATCTCCATTGTTAATATACATTAGTTATAAAGTAAAAAAGGACGGTGGACCTGCAATATATGGACATGAGAGAGTTGGGAAGAATGGGAAACCGTTTAAATGTTTGAAGTTCAGATCAATGGTTGTAAATTCCAAGGAAGTGCTTGAAAACTTATTGGCCACCGATGATTCAGCCCGTCATGAATGGGAAATGACGTTCAAATTAAAGAATGATCCTCGCATTACAAAGATAGGACAACTATTAAGAAGAACAAGTCTTGATGAGTTACCACAGCTCTTCAATGTACTTAAAGGTGAAATGAGCTTGGTAGGACCTCGCCCAATTATTACTGCAGAATTAGAACGCTATAATGATGAAGTAGCATATTATTTACTTAGTAAACCAGGAATGACAGGCCTTTGGCAAGTTAGTGGGCGTAGTGATGTAGATTACGATACTCGGGTCTATTTAGATGCATGGTATGTTAAAAATTGGTCGATGTGGAATGATATTGCAATACTCTTCAAAACTACAACTGTCGTATTGAAGAGAGATGGTGCATATTGATGGTCTATTTAATGTCACAACAGAGTGTTTAGTATGAATTACTACATTGCTATACCAACCTATAATGGTGGTAGTGTTTGGAAGGAAGTAGTAGATGCAATTAAGAAAAATATCTCCTCAGATGTTTTTATCCATGTCATCGATTCCTCAAGTAAGGATGAAACAGTTTCAATTGCAATAGAAGCAGGTTTTAATATCGTAACTATTGGAGGGCATCAATTTAACCATGGTGGAACAAGGAATCTTGCAGTATCGAACTTTGCTAAAAAATATGATGTAGTTATCTTCCTCACACAAGATGCAATACCTGAAGCTGGATTTATTGAGAATATTATCTCTGTATTTGACAACCCTGGAGTCGCATGTGCATATGGGCGCCAACTGCCTCATAATAATGCCAACCCATTAGCTAAGCACGCAAGGTATTATAATTATCCTGCTGAGAGTTATATTGCCAGTAGAGAAACAGTCAAAGAAATGGGACTGAAAGCTGTTTTTATGTCTAATTCATTTTCGGCATATCGATTATCAGTATTTGAAGAAATTGGTGGTTTTCCATCGAATACAATTCTTTGTGAAGACATGTTTTTTGCTGGCAAAGCATTGCTCCGCGGCCATAAGATAGCATATGTCGCGGATGCCAAAGTCCGACATTCACATAATTATTCAGCAATAGAGGAATTTAAACGTTATTTTGATATTGGAGTTTTCCATGAATGTGAACCATGGATACGTCATAACTTCGGTGGTGCTGGGGGAGAAGGGAAAAAATTCATTCTTTCTGAACTAAAATTCTTGGCCGAACATTATCCACATTGGATACCTGTCGCATTCATAAATAACTTTATGAAAATTTTAGGGTACAAACTGGGACAGCGTTATAAACATATTCCGTATAGTGTGATTCAGAGATTTAGTATGCACAAAAAATTTTGGATAAAATGATCCATTAAACTCCTTTAGTATCTTGATGTTTTATAAAATATAATAAATATATTCTGACATGTAAATTTTCAGCTGAAAATATTTTGCTAAACTTAACTATATACTATCAGATTGAGAGGTTTTCTTGTCACGTATAAAAGTGCTTTATATATTGCCTGACTTGTCAAACGCCGGGCCAGTTAATATGTGTCTTAGTTTAATCAAAGGATTAGATAAAAAAACATTCGATATTAATGTTGCCGCTTTGGGTAGCGGTGAGTTAATTCATCAGTTTGAAGATTTTGCCTCTGTTAAAATTTTCCCGCGGTCAAAAATATTGAATTTTATCAAACAAATTAAGATGGGAAATTATGATATTATTCACTCGCATACAATAATTGCAGATTTATTTTCTTTTACAGCATGTTCTACTGCTAAAAAAATTACTACAATTCATAACTATCCTGATATAGATTCAGTATTTAGAAGAGGAAGGATTGTTGGCGGTGGTCTGTATATTTTACAAAAAATTGCCATTAGGAGTATGGTAAAGGTTGCTTGTTCTATTTCAGTGAGAGATTATTGTACAAATAAATTAAACTTTGGGAAGGTGATTGCTATACCAAACGGAGTTCCTCCTTCTGCCTATTCAACAAAAAATGTTAATGTAGATAGTGGTACTATAAACTTTTATTACTTGGGAAGTATTACAGCACGAAAGAATGTTGAAGAATTGCTCCTGGCCTTTTCCAAGTGGAGCGTAAATAAAAATGCAAAACTTAATATCATTGGTGGTGGTGACCTTTTGGAGGCATTATCATTAAAATATAATGATAACAAAATTAAATATTATGGGAAAATATCTGAACCAGCACAGACGGTTATTGATTTTGATTGCTTCGTTTCAGCATCCAGAGCCGAAGGAATGCCTCTAGCTTTATTAGAAGCGCTAAGTTTAGGGAAAGCGTATATTTGCTCGAATATAGACCCTCATATGGAGGTCTATAAAAGTGATAATGGACGCTCTGGATTTATTTATGAGTTAGAAAACAAAGAGGAATTAATTCAATCCTTTGATAAATATTATAATACTCCAAACCGCGCCATGTTATCACAAAATGCCAAACAATGCTTTGATTTATATTATGATATGAGAATTATGTCAGAACATTACTCTAAATTATATTTAGAGATGGGTAATAAGGTATAACATCAAATTTTTTATATATATGCTACAGGAATTCTGTATGGATCTTAAAAAAAGGTTTTTATTAAAAGCATTGACAGCCAACTTAATTGTGAGTGAAGCTTTATTTAAAAATCTTGTTTGGTCTGCGGAGTTTTCTGTTGAAGATCGAACGTACTTATATCCCGAGGATTTTGGTGCAAAAGGAAATGGCTTAATCGATGATAGTGCTGCTCTGGCTGATTGCCTTAGAGTAAGTATTCTGATGAAAAAAAAAGTTCGTTTTAAAGAATCAGCTAAATATCTTTGTAAGCAGACTATTAGTATAGTAGGCACGATTAAAGTCAATGCAACCGGAGCGACAATTATCAGTAATGGTAATTTTCTTGAGGTTATTGACGGTGCTGGTAGTGAATGGGTAGGCGGATTATTAAAGGCAGCATCAAAACCGTACACTATTACCTATACTCAAGACTGGAGTATACAGCGTGAAGGAACATTAGGCTACGGAAGAATGCCATTTGATAACGAGTCGCAAAGAATCAACCGAGATTTTTTAGATCAAAAAATTGGATGCGCTCTCGTATTTAGAAGTTCTAACGGTTATGCTCTAGATGGTGTAATAATAAAAAACGTAACTACGGACTATGGCAATATTATTATTGCTGGCTTCAAAAATGTTATTATTGATTCCTGTAAAATAAAAGGAGGAGCTCATATGGGAGGTTGTGCCATATTAAATGGCACAAGAGACCCTATATTGTGGGGTTACAAGAATAGGATAAATGATTTCGAATTTGCACGTGGTTATGGACACAAAATTAGTAATTCCATCTTTTATCAGTGCCGAAATAACGGTCTTTTTTTGAGTGGTTCTGAAAATGTAGTTATTGATAATTGTAAATTTATTGATAATGGAGAATCTGGATTTAAGACAGCTCAATATGTTAAAAGAAGTTGGACAAATACTAATTGCTGCTGCAAAAATATAAAAATTTCAAATTGTTATGCATTTGGACAGGGGTATGATGGTTTTGATTTGCAGAATGTTTTTGGAAGTGGCGAGCAAGTTCACATTCCATCAAATATTTTGATATCAAACTGCATTTCTGAAAATAATCGTAGAACTGGCTTTATATCACAAGGCGGTGGTAATTTTTTTGTAGAGTGTATTTCATCTAATAATGGCTCACATGGATTAGTCTCCAAATTTAGTAGAAATGTTAAAATGCTTCGGTGCAAATCCACAAATAATCTTCAGTTTTTTGATGGGATTGAATTAGGATTATTAGGCCCAGACTGTATTATGGAAGAATGTAGTGTTGTACATAACAAAGGAAACGGGAAGTATTTTTTAATAACGCATACTATTAATGATTCATCTATTAACAGGAAAGCAGGGTATTCAATAAGAAATAAAGTCCAAGATCATAATAAATGTGATATTGACCCTCGTGTTATAATTATTAATTAATATTGTTTAATGAGGAATTTATGAGAACACCATTAGTATCTGTATATATCCCAACTCATAATCGCGCTAATTTACTAAAAAAAGCTGTAGAATCTGTACTAAGACAAACATATCCACATGTCGAAATTTTAATTTGTGACGATGGATCTACTGATAATACTGAAGAGGTAGTTAATCAGTTAATTGAAAGAAATTCTGGGAAGACGATTATTTATTTAAAAAATGAACAAGCTCGTGGAGCCTGTTTTAGCCGTAATAGATGTCTCCAACATTCGAAAGGTGATTTTGTTACAGGTTTGGATGATGACGACGAGTTTACACCTGAAAGGATAAAAGCTTTTATAGATTTTGCACATGCGAAACAAATAAATTTTCTAACATCAGCACTTATGTTCCACAATGGACGCTTCTATAAGCGTGATAATAGTGTCGCTGAAGAAATTACCTTTGAAGATATGGGCTATAAAAATGTAATAGGTAATCAAGTGTTTGCTCCTCGAAATATGTTCTTGGATGTGGGGGGGTTCGATGAGACATTTCCTGCTTGGCAAGACTATGATATGTGGTTTCGTATGATTAAAAAATTTGGACCATGTTACAGGTTAAATGACGCTACCTATATTATGAATGTAAATGAACAGCGTAAACGTATTACTACAGGTGGTAACGCACATCAAGGATATCAAAAATTTATTTTCAAACACAAGAAAGAACTTTCTACTAACCAGCTTAAGTCATTATACCTACGCGATATAATCAATAGAAATGATACTATTTCTATTAGCGATATTCTTAAATGTGGAACCGTAAATACGGCGCTGGAAATTTCAAAATATTGGTTAAGGAAGAATATTTCCGGGTTAGATAAAATAATTGCGCTAGCAAGAAGCAAAAAAACATCATAATAAAGTAAATGGATTTATATCTCTTCAGGTGACTTTTCATATGAACAATAAGTTTATTATTTCATTTTGGTCTTTTTTATTGTTGTTTATTCTTCCCGTAGCCGGATTTATTACATCTTTTTTTGCTCTAAGGCCGAATAAAAATAATAATCGCGTTTATTTAATAATGGCGCTTTTTTATTTTTTCTTTATGATCAGATATCCACCATTTTCGGATTCTTATTTCAGATTTTTGCAATACCAAAGTCTGTATTCATTATCTGGTGTGTTTAGTTCGGGGAATGATATATTATTCTATTTGAGTGCATTCATAGCAAAAAAAATAGGTGTCGACTTTTACTTAATACCTGCGTTCTACTCCTTTTTAATGGTTTATTTTTCATTGTCTGCATTTGGCGTTGTTATTAATAAAGAAGTGTATTGCACAAATGATAAGAAATTTATTTTTGCCCACGTGGTTTTTATCTCTACGTTAAATATCCTTAACTGGGCGGCTGGAATCAGATATGGCATGGCCATGATATGGATGGTGGCTGGAATAATTTACTACCTCTATGATTCCAGAAAGATCGGTATTTTATTAATTCTGTTCTCTGTATTTATGCATTTTTCAATGCTGTTTTTCTTACCTGTTATTTTTATAAATAGATTCTATAAACTTAAAAGTAAAAAAATAATTGTTCCGGTCTGTATCTTTTTTTACTTTTTAAGCACAACTATACTACCATTAGTTTTATCTAGTATAACATTTTGGGGAATATCAGACCATACTTCTATATATGTTGATGGTATGTATTCACGGCAGAATAGCAACTTCAATGCAATGTTTTTATCAATTCTAGGTTATGTTTTTTTTGGGGTTTTACTTTTATCATTTGTAACTGATAGAAATCATAGATTTAAAATAGATGAGTTTACAGGGATATGTTCTATGGCTATTTTTCTCTCTGCCTCCTCTATAACTGGCTTTGGTAGATTTATTGCCTTGTGCAACTTTTTTTTGGTGTCGCGATTTCTTGTTGTTTATCTCGAGGGGAATTTTAGTATTCTCTCATTTAAGAAGTTATTTATATTATTCTTTTGTGTTGTTAATATTTTTCTTTTTGATATCTATCTTCAGCGCGATCAAATTTTCATGGCCAAAATGTGGCAAGGATTATATAAATCACCAGTCACTCTTTTAGACTATTCTCAGACTGACTATAATAAATATCTTTATCAAATTAATGCTGATGGTACTTGGATTCAACATGATCGAGATTCATATTAATTATCAATAATAATAGTGGTTAATATATGAAATTAAAAGAACAAGTAGGATTTTCTATTAATGAAAAGGCGATTGTCCTCCCTTGTAAGAAGGATTACAAACCTAAAAGTTGGGGAGTGGGAGGTGTTATAGACCAAGACGGTAAATTCATAGATAGTTCCGGATTATATATGAATTGGATTTCGTTTGGTGGAAAGTACGATTTTAATGCAGATGATGTTAAGCATGAAAATAAAAATGTAATTTGGTTTGGATTTTTTTACAAACATTGGGGGCATTTTCTTCTGGATTTTTTAAGTAGGATGTGGTATCTGCTTGAGCAATATAATGGTGAGGATATTATTTATGTTAGCCATGATCAAACCATAGACTCAAATTATATTCTTTTTTTTAAACTATTAGGAATAGATGAATCAAAAGTTCGAAGGATAACATCTTCGACATCCTTCAATGCCGTAATAATTCCTGACTATTCACGAACAGAGGATTATTATAATGAAAATTATTTGAAGATTTTTGAGGTTATTTCAAATAAAGTATTGAACGATGCTACTCAACAGGAAAAAAATAAATTTTTAGGTAAGTCATTTTATCTTTCTCGTTCTAAATTTAGTGATGCTAATAAAAAAGAGATAGGTGAGAACGGCATAGAAGCTGCTTTCAATACTGCAGGATTTGAATCAATTTCTCCTGAGGTTTTGACTCTACCACAGCAGTTATTGCTATGGAATTTGTCGTCAAAAGTAGCTTGTATAAATGGAACACTACCACTTAATTTTTTATTTGGAAGTAATAGTCTAAATTTAATTGTTCTTAATAAGACCAATCTTGTTCATCGAAATCTTGATGACGTTCTAAAAATTAAAAAGCACAAGACTGTAGTTTTTATCGATGTGTTCGAGCCTTGCTTTAGATGGGCGTCTAAAAATATTGGTGATGGACCTTTTGTCTTGAAGGTTACACCTTCTCTGCAAAAGTACTTAGGCATCAAAAACACTCATCAATATGGAGTTCGTTTCTATATCAAGGCCTCGCTGTTTGTATTTTCTTTCAAATTAAAATATTCTTCCGTTAGAATAATCAAAAAGATTGCTAAAAAAACTTTAAATATAATTACTCGGTAATGACTCCAACTTATTGATAGTGTTTTATGTTCAGATAATGCCCGATGA
>OGZS01000675.1_pt1 | contig 14122 bp, 18 predicted proteins | sample 1576901 | NCBI WGS metagenome assembly OGZS01 (sample SAMEA3541563, study PRJEB24748) | human gut metagenome | biome: human gut; feature: human-associated habitat; material: faeces | place: China | collected 2012 | reverse complement strand
AATATGGAACTTTAAGGCACTTGCTATTTTCGTTTTGAAAATGACAGGTGCTTTTTTCGTTTCAGGAAAGGAGTCACATGAATGTATTTGAAGTTGTAAAAGAAAATGTTACTGCCCGACAAGCCGCAGAAGCCTATGGCTTGAAAGTGGGTCGCACAGGTATGGCGTGCTGTCCGTTTCACTCGGATAAGTCCCCCAGTATGAAGCTGGATGAACGCTATTACTGTTTTGGCTGCGGAGCAACCGGAGACGCTGTTGATCTGACAGCGAAGCTATTCGGTATCGGGCTGAGGGAAGCTGCTGTCAAACTTGCTGAAGATTTTGGTCTTAACTATGACAGCCGACAAAAGCCCAGTGTCCGCCCTCGTATTCGTGAGCCGACACCGGAGCAGAAGTATCAAAAAGAAGAAAATCATTGCTACAAGGTGCTGACAGATTATTTTCATCTTCTTAGAGAATGGGAAAAGAAATACGCCCCTAAACAGCCGGATTAGGAATGGAATCCTCTGTTTGCAGAAGCACTGTATAAGAAGAACTATATCGAATATCTGCTTGATATTCTTCTGTATACCCTATGAAACACATCCGGCAGACAGAAAGCGACAATGTGTGTTTGGAGGTTCTTCTAATACCCTTGACTTTCTTCCCCTTGACCGAACAGGCAACCGCCGCTTCGTTCCGGTTATGGTCTATCCTGAAAGGGCTGAGGTTCATATTTTGGCGGATGAACAGGCTTCCAGAGAGTATATCAATCAGATGTGGGCAGAAGCTATGGAGATTTACAGAAGCGGCAATTTCCATCTGAGATTCAGTCCGACTATGAACGATTATCTGAAAGCCCACCAAAAGGATTTTATGCCGGAGGACACAAAGGCAGGACAGATTTTAGACTATCTGGAATGCTATTCCGGCAGCATGGTCTGTTCCAAACAGCTTTATAAGGAAGCACTGGGGCATGATTATGACGAACCGAAACAATGGGAACTGCGAGAGATCAATGACATTATGAATAACGCTGTCACAGGCTGGAGAGCGTTTAGCAATCCGAGGTATTTTCCAGAGCCTTACCGCAGACAAAAAGGCTGGGAGCGTATAAGGAACGACAACGAGCCTGACAACAGCATGGATGGTTTTCAAGAAATCCCGACAGAGGAAATGGAACAGTTAGGACTTCCGGAAGAATGGTTGAAGCAAAAATAAAAGCCCGTTGTCGCTTCGGTTGTCGAGCCGGTTGTCGGTCTGGTTGTCGGGCGAAAATCCCGAAAGCCTTGATATTGCGGCACTTTTCCCTCTCTGACAACCATGACAACCAATATTATAAAGAAAAAGGAAATAGTAAAAAGATAGTATCGCCCGATAAAGAAAAAAGGTTTTCTGATGTCCGTTGTCGGAACTTCGTTGTCAGACCTTTCCTTGTCGGGCTTTTTTCATTCAAGGAGGAACTGCATGACACAGAACACAGACACAGCGAATAAAGCGAATGTCAATCCGGCAGGAACATTCAGCATGAGGGTCGGAAACACCACTTATGTTGTTGGCGTTCACTTTAGTCAAACAAGCAAAGACACATTGGAGGATAAGGTAAAGCGACTGATAACGGATGATGTGAAATCAGCTAAATTCTGATGTGCGAAAAAAGCGTAACACACCCTATATATATCTTGACAAAACTCTCCCGAATGGCACTGTTTTGTTTGAGTGAAGCAAGGTGATTCGGTGTAACAATAAAACGACAAATTGGTTAATCTGCATTAAGACAGAATTCATTTTGAACTATGGAAAAAGGACATATATTTCATTCTTTAGGGTGATGTAGTATAATAATAAAAATTATATCTGATGGAGAGAAGATTTGTGGAGGATTCATGGAAAAACAATATACAATATACATACCTTATCCTAAAGAACAGGTATTAGAAAAAATAAAACAGACAACAAAACCGTTAGAATTTTCAAATCAGGCTTATAGGAAAACAATACTTTCTTCATATTCTGAAGAAACTGAAAGTCTTTGCGTTAGTTATGCTGCGGGCAACATGAATGGAGGTGGGTTTGAAATGATGAGAATGCAAATAAAGGATTTGGGTGATAACACCATATTAGAAGGAGAATTTGTTCCTATTCCGTATATTAAAAAGGGAGTACAGCTATTTTTTATTGCTATAACATTAATGGCAGTAATTTTTGTGGGTGGAGAAATTTTGATTTTGGTGGAAATAATAGTTATCTTCTTTTTTCCTTTGTTATTATTATATAAAAATTTTTCTAAAATTGTAAAAAATGATGAAGGGAGACAACAGATAATGAGATATGAAAAAGTGAGGTTTTAAATACTCGAATTTAAACAATCATTTTTACATATCTGGAACTATGGAGGGCAAAAAATGAATGGTTTTTTACGAATGTGTTTGAATATAATTACACAAATAGGTCCCTATTTAGTTGTACTTCTTCTTTTGTCATATATTGTAAATCTTCAGCAAAAGAGATCTAAAGAACGAGAGGAAGAACAGAAAAAGGGAATAATAAGGACGCATTATATAATAAAAACCGAAAAAGTACTTACTATGTTTTTTGTATTGGCGGTGTTTCTTTTTGGGGGAGCTACGGTAGCCAGTGCTATTCAACAAGATGATTTACTTCCACCACTCGGTTTTAGTATTTTCTTTATTGTTTCTTTAATCGGCTCATTGAACATGATTATGTGGAAACTTGAAGTGAACGGAGATGAAATCACATGGCGTTCAACTTTTGGGAGAAAAAGAACTTTTCGCTTTGAAGATATTACATATTGCGAGATGAAGGGAAATTCTATTCGTGTTTATGTCAATGGCACAAAATTATTCACCATTGACAGCGGTGTTGATGATAGTGAATTTATGGAGGATATAGAGAGAAGAAGAATCCCTGTAAAATCTTACTGGGCAAATCAGCATAAGAAAAATCGTAAATGACATAGATTTTATAACAGTACGATGTTAGACAACTGAATATGACCGTAAAGGAAGATGAAATATGAAAAAAGAGTTGAAACAAATATTGCTTATATGTTTATTTTTAATTATTGGTTGTGTACTTGGTTATTTTGTAGCACTTAATCAAATGAATCAGCTTAGTGACCCTGAGTACATTGCGTTTTGGACAAGTCAAAATATGTCTGTTCCTGAACCATTAGGATTTACAAGAAGTATTCTTTCTTTTGGATTGCTTTTTGCTGGAATGCCAACAGGTTTGATTTTTTATAGCGGTTTAGTTAAGAAATGGCTAACTCCTATCGCACCTAAAATTATAATTGGATTTGTTACTTTCCCGATTTATACACTTGCTGGAGTAATCGGTTCAATTCCTTTTATCATCTATAAAGGAATTTTTCTATTCAAAAATAATAGATGTAAATGACAACAAACTTTTCAACAGTAGGGTGTTTATCAACTACTTTTTAAGGCAACCACGCAAGGACGATCAGCTACATAGTTGGTCGTTTTTGTTTATCCATTTGTAGACTATCTGCAATCTGCCACAACTTAATATGACCGTCAAGGTCAGATGAAGAAACCGATGTATTGAGCGTAAAGCGATCATGCGTCGGTTTTTCTTTTTGCAAAATCCTGTTATATCTATTCACAGTTTATTTACCTTTTAATTCTCAGTAGTATAGTAGAAAAATGATGACGAAAAAACAGACAAATGCTATAATGTTTGCATATAGATACGATAATTTGACAATTGCTTTTTCTTATTGGTATCTGTCTTTTCCTTTTTAACGGAGGTACTGAAATGACATTTTATGAACAAATGGTCCCTGCTCTTTCTATATTGCTGGAAATAGGCGAGACCTTAAAAGCACCGATTTACGGCACACTATTGCAAAAAAAACGAAATTACACATTTGGATATTTAGGATTGAGCGAAAATGCGATATTGGTATCCCTTCTTCAAGGCGATTCGAAAAAATTAAAGGGAACCAGTCGTATCCCTTTCAGCGATATCCAGAAAACAAAAGTGCGAAAAAGTCTGTTTCCGCTTCAATATATTCTCCGAATCTATTTAACAGATGGAGATATGATAAAGTTCCGAATATCTAAAAAAGTTTATGGATTTGCTACACAGGAAGAAAATCTGGACATCTTCCTGAACAAAATGAAAACTTACACATAACCAGAAACATCAACAGCAGAAATGCTGATTAAAATCTCAACCCCTAACTTGAAGGAGATTGCCTATGTATCAAGAAAACGAACTTAAAAAATTGTATGAGCGTCTAAAAGCGCAGTATCCCCAATATCAGTTGGAGCTTTCCGGAGGCCGTCTGACTCTGAATCGGCTATATTGCAAGGTCGAGGTAAACCGATCTGGCGTAAAGCTATATGTAAACGGAAATCTGTATGACCAATTTACCAGTGAAGATGTGGACAACTCAGACGATCTGTATGAACTGATTGAGGCTTTTTTATTGGATCTTCAGCACGCCGGCATGAAGCAGGGAAATGAAACCTACATTGCCGCCACAAAGCAGGCTGCCAAGATGGGGAGTCACTTTCTGATTGGAACAGCGCTGTGTCTTACAATTTTGATGATTGGGCTAATCACCGCGAACAGTCCTTGGCTGTTCCTGTTGATTTTCCTTCTTCCGGCAGCGTCCCTCGTTGTACTAAAACTAATTCACAAAAGAATCTTTCAGCGATATTGGATCTGCCCGGCCTGCGGCCAGCCCTTGCCCATGGGCGGGAAAGGGCATAGTTGTGAGATGGAGTATGTGTCCCAATGTCCTCACTGTGCTCATGTGCTGGAGCAGCCACCGGAATTGGCGGCGATCCAGACGGAATATGCCCCGTCAAAGCCGCTGGAACCGGCCCATGACCTGCCAACCCCCGGCAGCAAGTGGCCCTGTATGATTGCAGGCGGTATCACCACCGCTTTTGCTTTGCTCCTGTTGCCACTGATTTTTATTTCTAACGGGAATGAGCCGCTTGATATGGCTGGTGTATGGACTGGCGTTGTACTGTTGCTGATCCTTCTCGGATTTGGTTTTATGCTGCTGTTCCGCCTACACAAAGAGCCAGAAGAAACACAACAACCAATTGTCATTGTACGGGAACAGAAAATGGTTGCCGTGCTTGGGATCATCCAGTGGGGGCTTTCCCTTGTTATGATGCTGACAGCCGTTATCGTGGCTGGAACACCGCCTTTTGATGCTACATTCACCTTTGTGATCACCTTGATTGGGTTACCATTCATGCTGCTGGGTGTGTGGATGCTACTGGCCGGACGCAATCGCACCTTGTTTGTGTTTCGGGATAACTCCATGTGGTACATCAGCAGTTGGGGCAGGAAACGGGAATTTGCGCCTGGGCAGGTGACCTCTGTGCGACTGACAGCCCACCGCTCCATTCATCTGCGGAACAAGAACGGAAAAAAGCTGGCTTCCATCGAGACCAATATGCGGGGGATTCCACGGTTTGCAGAGTGGCTTGAAAGCACCAATCTTGCTGCAACCCTGACCCCTAACATGGAAAAGCAGACCAAGCAAGCTCACCAGGAGGAAAGCACCATCCAATGGCGTGAGGAGTACCGCACCCGCTGGCATGACCATATCAAGGGCATCCGGGTGGGAATGTGGATCGTTATCGTGTTCTTTGCGGCAGGTGTTCTTGTTCCCCTCCCACTGTATCTTTTGGGGGCAAAGTTCACCACTGTTATGAAAATTGGTGCCCTGGCTCCTATCCCATTTCTGATATTCTGTCTGTTGTTTGCTCCGGTGTTGCTCTTTAATGACCGCCCTCAGAATGCTACTCAAGAGTGGAATGCGATGCACATCAAAATGCCAGTCATACTGGTAATGCTGATTGGGCTTCTCTATATCTGTCAGGTTCATTTTTTATGGGACGGGTGGATTTTGCAAGAGGCAGACATAAACTGGAGCTGGCTGATCAGAGTCCTGACCATTGCCACGGTTCTGACTGTGCTGCTGATTCTTCGCACGCCAAAACGAATGCGGTTAAATGCTGGCTTTTTTATGGGAGTCGTTGGACTTTTTATTGCGGTGGGACTGCATTACTGCGTCAACGCAGCGCTTATTGGTCCCGCTCTGCACTATCCTGCCATCATCGTAGATAGCCATGCGGATGACCCAGATGTGGATGACGATAATTACGAGCTGACCATTGTGATGAACAATGGAATAGAGAATGATCTTGTTGTCACGGAAAAAACATATAAAATGGCTATGAATGGGGAACCCTTGGAAATCTGTCACCGGGAAAGTCCATTTGGTGTAATCCTGCTGGACATCCATGTGCCTCAAACAGGAAAAGGAGAATAATGAGCAAAAACCTTGTGATGAGATTTGATTTAGCAGCTACAAAGAACATAAAAAACTAATCAAAAGTATTATATTCTTTGTAATTAAAAGAGTTAAGCAAATTAGAACTTATATGGGAGGAACACATGGAAGTAAGAGAACTATTAAATGCATTAATTATTACGGAAAGGTTGAAAGATACAACCAGACATTGCTATACATCAAAAGGAAGACATGAAAGTGTGGCAGAACATAGTTGGATGATGACTATAATGGCTTTTTTTATGAAAAATGAATTTCCAGATGTCGATATGAATAAAGTAATTCAAATGTGCATTATTCACGATTTAGGAGAATGCTTTACAGGAGATATTCCTACTTTTATGAAAACAAAAGAGCATGAGTGTACAGAAAAAAACTTGCTTAATGAGTGGGTCGAATCATTGCCCAAAGCTACTAAAGTGGAAATGAAAGCATTGTATAAGGAAATGGAAGAAAGAAAGTCTATTGAATCAAAAATATACAAGGCAATAGATAGCTTAGAAGCATTGATTCAACACAACTTTTCTGATATATCAACATGGTCTGAAAATGAATTTGCATTGAATTTAACTTATGCAGACGATAGGGTTGAATTTTCAAAATATTTATCTGCTCTAAGAAATGCCATTAGAGAGGATACTATTAATAAGATCAATAAATAAAACTTGAAATTCAAATTTGCATAACTGGAAGCCCAACCACAATTAAACCTTCACAGCTTTACTGTATAATGTTAGTAACAAATCTTGCTAATGTATAAGTCAAGCAAAAAATTGAATAAAAAACAACCATATAGCAGAGGAGATTGTGTAACATGAAGGAACAAAAGAAATCTTCTTGGGGAGCGGCTCTGGTATCGTTTTTTAAGGAATATCTACTAAACTTTTCAGGTCCGGGTCATCTTGAATATGATGAAAATTTAACCAATGAAGGAAAAAGAAAGAAAAAATATATTTGGAAAGTGCTTCTACTGGTGACTGTGGTAGTATCAGCTTTGCTTCCTTTTATAGCTTGGAATATGTTTGTTCCAGATGTACTATGGGGGAAACTATTTACCGTTGTAATGTGTGAAGGCTATGTTGTTTTTATAGTAAGTATGGAGATTCTTGCAGTAAAGGATGAGTTAAAGGAAGATATGTTAAAAATAGGGGGATATAAAATTACTCCCAAAGGAAGTATTTCTCTGTTTAAAGAAATTGATTTTAAGATTATTGAAACAGATTATTCTTATACGATATTGATTTCTAAGAAACCTTTAAAATGGCTTTATAAGAAGTTCTATGTTACAATCTATGGAAGACATGGAAAAGTAAAAAAGATTGAATTGGTTCGAGCAGACAAAAAATATTCTATGAAATACGAGACAATGAATGATGCGGTCTTAGAAAAGTTGCAAGAAGAAAATAATAGATTTTTAAGGAAATGCTTAGGCACTCCCAGTAAAAAGAGTATGACAGGTGTCGAATATCATTATGGGTGGGGGCAAATACAATCGTTCTATGATAATCGTTCTTGCCAAATAGGAATCGTAATTATGTTTTAAAATAAGAAAATTAAGTTTTTACTGTTTTATAGAGCAGGAAATCTGAAATGAACTGCTCCCCGTCAAGAGGACAGAGAAAAAATATAAAATTTTCCCGGCCAGCAGCTAAATGTTGCTGGCCGCTTTTTATGCAGCAAGGCACAACTTGTGTTTTTCTATCGGCGTCAGTACGCCCAAGTTACGCTGGACTCTTCTGGTGTTGTAATAACGGATGTAGCACTCAATCATTTGCACGAGTTCCTGTTTGCTGGTGAAACGCTTGCCGTAATAGCATTCCCGTTTCAAAATGCCCCAGAATCCTTCCATGATACAGAATTAGTTGTAAGTGATCCCGAACGTATTTATGATGTTTACCATTGGAAACCTCAAATTGGGGATACTGTGACCTTTAATTTCAAAAATCATAGCGGTAAAACAATAACAAAAGCATTCAAAATTGGTGCAATCACTTCCAGCAATGATGGAATGAGTGGATATATTTTCAGAATGCCGGAAAATATGCTCAAAGAACTTGCAGGTTATGACTGTACATACGCAATCGAAATACAAGCAGAAGCTGAATATCAGGAAATAATCGAGCAGGAACTCGAAGTATTTGTTTCTGACAATAGGGATGTTCGCTTACAAACCATTCAAGATTTTATTGTAGAACACCAATCAGACAATCGTGCAGGTTTTACATTAGCTTATGCGATTGCAGCCATCTTATGGATATTTGCGGTCATCAATCAAATCAATCTTACTGTGACAAATCTTTTATCACAGAAACAGGAAATGGGAACACTAAAATCTATTGGTATGACGAATAAGCAGTTGGAGCAAGCATTTATGATGGAAAGTCTCTTTACTACTTTGATTGCACTGTTTATAAATGCTATTGTTGGAATACCGGGCGGATGTGCAATCGGTATATTTTTGAAAAATGCAGGTATGTCTACGGGATTTGTATTTCCGGTCATTGCTTTTAGTCTGTTTGCTGTTGCTATGTTTATGCTTGAAAGTTTGATGACAATACTGCTTATTCATTCATGGAAGAAGCAATCTGTTATTGAAATAATGCGAAATTGACGATAGAAAGCTTTTCATATCTCGGTCAAGTTCCACAATTACATTATTCTGCTGATACAGCCAGTCCGGAAATTCTTTCAATCTGGCTGTTCTTGTTTTACCGCTCTTTTCTTTGTAATGATTCTTTCTTAAAGTCAGTAAAGGCAGCCTGTATTTTTTCCAGCCGATCAACGGGAAAGCCTACGGTTTTCTTCGCTTTGTTGATCAGATAATTCTCCCAGAGAAATTCGCTTCCGCCTGCTCCAGCTCCGGCCGTTTCCAACGGTTGGAATGGAGGGCTTACTGCAGCAGAGAAAGCCCGTATAAGTTCCAATTTCTGTCCGTGTTACGCTCAAAGTTTATCAAAAAAGTTCCCAGTGGGCGTTCATATTACAAAGCACCTCTGCGTTTTTGCTTCCGTTCAGCAGGATCATGCCAAACGGCCTTTCCCGGTGACAAATTTCCAATGTTTCCCCATTTATAGCCATTTCATATGCTTTTTCTGCGACGAGTTCAGTCTCTTTCACGCAAAGCAATCCTAAAATAAGCATATTGTTACATCTTCTTCTGAACAGGCAAAATTTTCCTCCCATATAACGAAAGGCTCAGGGAAGAAAAAAAGGGTGAGATAGAAAAAAAGTAAAAAAACTGTTATACTACAATTCAGGATCAATCCAAAAAGTGATTTTAAGAATAGAGGTATAAAGAAAATGGTAAAACCAATTATGAAAGATATATTTTTCTTAGGACAAAAATCTGAGCCGGCAACAAAAGCCGATCTTCAAGTGGGAAGAGATTTAATGGATACGTTAGCTGCCAATCGAGAAAGATGCGTTGGGATGGCGGCGAATATGATCGGTGTAAAAAAACGTGTTATCATTGTAAATCTGGGATTTGTGGATGTGGTAATGTTTAATCCTATATTAGTGAGAAAAGATTCACCTTATAAAACAGAAGAGGGATGTTTATCTCTTCCAGGCATTCGTAAAACAACAAGATACCAAACGATAGAAGTTGAATATTTGGATATGAATTGGAAGAAACAGAATTTGAAACTTGATGGTTGGACCGCACAGATCTGTCAGCATGAATTGGATCATTTGGAAGGAATATTGATATAAGTAACATAAAATTTACAGGAGAGATGATTTATGGAATCAGAAAGAACAGATGAATTGTACAAACTTCTACTTATCAAAGGATATCCAAAAGAACTTTGTTCAGAAATAGCTTATAACATTTTGAATACCGATTATACAGCGACCAGGATGTTGGGGTACTTGTATCGCTATACGGAACCTAGAATGGAAGATGTAATAGATGAAATGATTGCAATCTTAAGTGATCGGGAAGAATTTAGAAAGAAAAAAGAAATGGAACGAACACAGGCGGCCATAAATGAGATTTATAGAAACGGTCTATGATATAAACCATAAAAAATAAAGCAAAGGGTACACTCTATTTAACGATGAGACTCTAAACCATTTATTTTGATTGACAGTATATTTTTACTATTTTATAATGAAAAAAATACAGTTTTCTCCTGTATTACAGAGTCATCCAAAGGAAAGGAGTCAAAGTGTTATATATCATTATACCAATTGCAGTACTGTTACTTATTTTCTTGTTTGCAGGTTATGTGAAAGCCCCACCAAACAAAGCGGCGATCATTACCGGGCTTTCAAAAAATCCAAGAGTCCTGCTTGGAAAATCTGGCTTCAAAGTACCGTTTTTTGAACGTGTTGACTGGCTGGAAGTCGGACAGATCAACATCAATGTTGTAACCGAAGATTATATTCCAACCAAAGATTTTATCAATATCAAAGTTGATGCCATTGCCCAGGTGGCGATGGAAGTTTCCGACAATCAGGTCTCTGCTGTTGCCATGCGAAACTTTCTGAATCGGAAGGCAGACGATGTGCGCTCTATGATCACTGAATCTTTACAGGGAAATCTTCGTGAGATCATCGGAACCATGGACTTAAAGAGCATTTGTCAGGATAAGGCAAAATTCAGCCAGGAAGTCAAACAAAATGCAGAACAAGATATGAAAGAACTTGGAATTCGAATTCTTTCTTTCAATGTTCAGAACGTCAATGATAAAGACGGACTGATTGATGATCTTGGAATCGATAATCGCGAAACAATCCGTAAGACCGCACGGGTTGCAAAGGCGAATGCAGACCGGGATGTAGAAGTTGCATCGGCAGAAGCAGCCAACAAAGCCAGTGAAGCGAAAGTAGCTGCCGAACTTGCCATTGCACAGCGAAACAATGATTTGGAAATCCGCAAAGCAGAATTGAAGATTGGGGAAGATACAAAAAGAGCCGAAGCAGATGCCGCATATGAGATTCAAAAACAGACTTCTCGAAAAACAGTAGAAATTAGAGAGCAGGAAGCAGATATCGCTCGCCGTGAGAAAGAAATTGAACTTCAGACAAAAGAAGCTGAAGTAGCTGAGAAAAAGCTGGACGCTGAGATTCGTAAAAAAGCGGAAGCAGACAAGTATGCAGAGATGCAGAATGCGGACGCAGAATTATACCGCCGTCAGAAGGATGCAGAAGCGCAGCAGTATGAAGCAGAAAAAGAGGCTGCTGCCATCCGTGCAAAAGGTCTGGCTGAGGCAGAAGCCATCCGGCAAAAAGGTCTGGCTGAAGCAGAAGCTCTGGACAAAAAGGCAGAAGCTATGAAAAAATACGGGCAGGCAGCGATTTTAGAAATGATCGTAGGTGTTCTTCCGGATATTGCCAAAAGTGTGGCTGAACCATTATCTGCAATTGATAAAGTCACCGTCATTGGAGGCAACAGTGAAGGGGTATCTGATCTTGCAGGAAATGTACCGATCATCATGGGAAAAGTCATGGAATCCGTAAAAGAAGCAACTGGGATCGATATGAACGAAATCATCCGTGCAGAAACTTTTGAAGGAAAAACAACCAAAAATATCAATTTTACAGGGCTGGAACAGGTCGGCGAAGAGATTGCTCAAGGAGCTGCTCAATCCGTATCTGAAACAGTGCAGGAGACGGAATAGACACAAAAGATACAAGGGATTTGGATGACAGAAAGAAAAGGGCTTTGTGAAGGTACAAAGCCTTTTTAATTTCAGAAAAGATACGCGGAACAGCAATCGGTGATAAGTTTGATGCAGTGCAAAATATAACACTTTCCTCTTATCTTTATGGAATTTTTGAGATATAATGGTGTTGGTAATTTATAAAATTCAGATTAGGGGGGATACTGTGGATTCAACAGTAAAAAGAAACAGATATGAAATAGACATGTGTAACGGCACCGTTTTGGATAAGTTGATTTCATTTTCCATTCCTTTGATGTTATCAGGAATTTTACAACTTTTATTCAATGCCGTAGACATCATTGTGGTTGGAAGATTTACAGGAAGTCAGGCATTGGCAGCAGTTGGATCAACAACTGCTTTGATCAACGTATTTACGAATTTGTTTATCGGAGTTTCACTTGGAGCAAATGTTCTGGCCGCACGCTTCTATGCATCAGGTCAGGAAAAAAAGATGTCGGAAACAGTACATACAGCAATTACATTTGCTTTGCTGAGTGGAGTTGTAATGGTATTTATTGGCTTATTTTTCTCAAAGACTGCATTGAAGCTTATGGATACGCCTGTCGATGTCATCGATCAATCCGCTCTTTATATGCGAATTTATTTTGCCGGAATGCCGTTTTTTATGCTCTACAATTATGGAGCTGCCATTCTCCGTGCAGTAGGAGATACGAAACGTCCGCTTTTTTTCTTGATGATTGCGGGCGTAACAAATGCATTGCTGAATATGTTTTTAGTCATCGTTCTGCATCTTGGAGTTGCAGGAGTCGCGATTGCGACCGTAATCGCACAGATGATTTCCTGTATGTTAGTGCTTCGGTGTCTCTACAGGTCAGACAGCAGCTATCAATTCAGATTTTCAAGGATGGGATTGAAATGGATTTATTTAAAGCAGATTTTTCAGGTAGGAATTCCGGCCGGAATCCAAAGTACGGTGATCAATTTTTCGAATGTCCTTTTGCAATCCTCTGTAAATTCATTCGGTTCTGTGGCAATGGCTGGATATACTGCTGCCAACAATATTTTTGGATTTTTGTTTGCATCCGTAAATTCCATCACACAGGCCTGTATGAGCTTTACCAGTCAGAATTACAGTGTTGGAAAGTGGAAACGAATGGATAAAATTCTTCGAAACTGTATCCTTTTGTCGGTAACAGTCTCAATTGTTATGGGAGGCGGATCCTATCTGATGGGTCCGCAGCTTTTGCGGGTTTACACATCGGATGCAGCAGTAATACAATGCGGCATGGAGATTCTCCTGTATACGACAGTGACTTATTTTATGTGCGGACTGATGGATCTGTTTCCGGGAGCACTGCGCGGCATGGGATTTTCAGCAGTTCCAATGCTCCTGTCTGTAATCGGAACAGTAGGAACCAGGATTGTCTGGATATTTTGGGTATTCCCAAAACATCGTTCTTTAGATGTACTTTTTATTTCCTACCCTGCATCATGGTTTCTTACCATTGTATTACAAGTAATCTGCTACTGTTTTGTGCGGAGAAAGCTCAAAAAAGCCATCGTGACGGCTAAAATCTGAGAATTCTTATTCCGCTGAAAAGTCATCGTGATTGAATTTGAAGGAGAAAAGAAATGTCAAGTATATATGACAGAACCGATATTTATGATTTGTTAGAAGATCAAACCCATTGGAGTGCCTATAAAAAACATTGGAAAACGTTGTTACAAGGAAAAAATGTTCATTCTTTTTTAGACGTTAGTATTGGATCAGGAAGTGTAACGTTGCCGTTATGTGAGTTGGGTGTTCAACTTGCAGGTTCCGATTTGAGCGAAGAAATGATAAGAAAATGCAAAGAAAAAGCTTCTGCGGCAGGATATGAGATTGAATTAAAGAGTTGTGATTTTAGGAAGCTTTCTTGCTGGGAAGGCAAACAATTTGACTGTGTTGCCAGTACGGGAAATTCATTGCCGCATGTAAATAATGATGATGTACTTACAGCTTTAGAGCAAATGAATTCGTTGGTAAAAAAAGGCGGATATTTATATCTGGATACTAGAAATTGGGAAAAAATTTTGAATGAAAAAAGAAGATTCTATCTGTATAATCCCGTTTTTGTAAAGGAATGTAGAGTCAATTTGGTTCAAGTGT
>OGZS01000671.1_pt1 | contig 14289 bp, 8 predicted proteins | sample 1576901 | NCBI WGS metagenome assembly OGZS01 (sample SAMEA3541563, study PRJEB24748) | human gut metagenome | biome: human gut; feature: human-associated habitat; material: faeces | place: China | collected 2012 | reverse complement strand
TATGTTATCAGCATATACTAAAGCAGAATTCCTTGTTTATGATATTATAAGTAAGATTAATGATGAAAATGAACGATATAATTTGATTAAAAGTGTATTAGAAAATATAAATAAAGAGCAACTAGGAACATTAGCTTCTTTTATCAATAGAATAGAATTATCTCATGGAAGGCTCGCAGGAAAAGAGGAACATATAGAGAAACAACTTATTACTTTACAGCATTTAATTGATATAGAGCTAATTTATGTTTCAAAAATTAATGAGATTACTCAATCTGAAGCAATTATTGATATAAGAGACTTCCATATGGCTTTCTATTTATGGGAGTGTATTGATAAAGACAGAGCACAAACTTATTTAGATAATATATTGAAAGAGGATAATAATATACTTAGGTTTATATGTACTATTGCAAGGAAAGGGATGAGTGCTAATAATGACAGTGGATGGGATTTTCCATTAGAAAATTATTTAACATATATCTCTAAAGATACAATATATGAGAAAATTCAGGAGTTTGATAAACGACAATTAGATACATTTACATTAGAAGATCAGATTATATTGGCTTCTTTTGTTTTAAATTATGAGAGCTCAGATCATCATAATGTTAATGAAAAAGAAGCTATGAAGCGTGTAAATGATTGGAAAGCATATAAAAATTAAATAATATATTATATAAATGGTAGGCTTTGTTTCAACTATGCTTTTGAGTATTTCTAAGTTCAAATCTATTGGATTTTATGGTATTTTATTTGTTGGAATAATAGGATTAGCTTATTGGAGCCATTTTGAACACTCTATTCTTATGGACTTATTCTTTCTCATATTAAGTTGTATATGTACAGGTATTATGTTTGCTACAATTTTTGATACGATAAAGAAATGTGCTGTTATCAAGAAATTAATAATAGAGAAGCTTATAAGTAGTAGGAAAATGAAAATACGATTGCCAAAAAATATTAGTTGATTAGATGACATTTCTAATATGTATGTAGTATGAGTATAATCTAAATAGGCATTCACTTGTTCAAAGAGGATATATATTGTATTGATAAATAACAAACCTTAGTGGATCAATGTTCAAAAAGAAGGATTTTTGAACATCACTTTTATAAATAGTAGATTGATGTACAAAATGCTAATTTTTTGTACATTAATTATCATCGTAATAAGTATAGCTTAATAAAAAGGCAGTTGGTGTATAATCAGCTGTCTTTTTTATGTGTAAAAATTGTCACAACATTCTCATATATTTCATGTATTTTATGATGTATACAAGTCATCTAGGTAGTTACTAGTTGGCGTAGTATTCATATAGTTTAAGAGGAAGAATATGAGGTATAGAGAATGAGAGCGAGCAATATTGAATTGTTGCGTATCATTTCGATGATACTAATTATTATGCACCATTTCAGCGTGCACGGTTGTTTCCCCTTTACGCCAGATTTAACGTTTAATAAGGTGTTTCTCCAAGTATTTGGACTTGGAGGTAAGGCTGGCGTAGTCGCCTTTGTTATGATAACAGGCTATTTTATGATTTCTAGTAGCTTGAAGTTGCACAAGTTTGCCAAATTAGTTGGGCAAATATGGTTTTACAGCATTGCCATGCTCGGCATGGCTATGGGTTTAGGACTCGATACGGTGACGTCAAGGAATATGATGCTCGCTTTATTGCCCATTGGTGCCATGAGTTGGTTCGCCCAGAACTTTTTAGTACTCTATTTATTAACGCCTGTTATTAATCGAGTACTTCATTGGCTGCAGCATACATACTACGTTATACTCCTAGTGGTTTCCACGGTAATTTGGTTCTTAATGCCGACGGTGCTGAATTTGTGGCCTAATGTACCGCATACCACCTTTGGATTTAAACATATCTTTTCATTTGTCGTATTCTATTCGATGGGGGCGTACATCAAGCTGTATGGCTCACATATAACAAAGAAAATAGGTATTATATTTAGCGCCATAGGCCTTGTAGGGGCCTTTCTAGGGGACATCCTTGTCGATGTACTAGCCATGACGAATCCAGCGTATATGAAACAGATTTTCTACTTTACGCAAAATGATTATGGCTTCTTTCAATTGCTATTAGGTATTGGGTTATTTACTATTTTTTTGAAAGCAAAGATCACTTATCGTCCTTGGATTAATGTGGTAGCATCTACTACCTTTGGTATATACCTATTGCATGACAATAGGTTATTCCTTCATCATATGTGGGACAATGTATTGGCAACGTATCAGTACTATGATTCAATACTATTACCTCTGTATGCAATCTTTGTAGTGGCGCTCATTTTTGTCGTCGGTATGACCGTAGACTATATGCGGTTAGCTTTCATAGAAAAACCTGTGATGAAAGCAATCACGCCGAGCCTCGAGCGAATTCAGTTAAGGGTTGAGAAAGTACTGCCATTATAATGCGATTATCGGTGTTTTTTGGTATAATATATAAGTATTCTTACCATAAAACGGGAGGTAATTATAATGCGTAAATTCTTATATATGTTAGCGGCGTTGCTTGTATTAATTGGCATTAGCACAAACGATGTAGAAGCTCGTCAAGATGTGTATGCTACGACATATCTCGGTAATAACTGGTATGTAGATCAAGACTCTGTAAAGCGAGTGGGAGATATACTCAACTTTACGGTGTACACAACAGCAGGTCTTAGCTACAAAGTGACATCTAGTGATGATAACTATTACAATGCAGACGTGTTTTACGATAATAATAAACTCGTATCGGATAATGGCCAATCCGTCTGGAAGTCGCCAGGCATGATGGCAGCCATGCGCGTGGCCCGTAGATAAACAAAAAAGGCAGGAATTATTGATATGTCCTCCATTACTGAACATCTAGTAATGGAGGACATGTTACATAATCTCTGCCTTTTCTTTTGCTTTGGAAAAAGAAAATAGCCCTTCGTTACCAGTGACTGGAGAACTGAAAGGCCATTCCATCATATTCTTTATTCTTTTGGGATGAGCCCGACAGAACTACTCGTCTGGCTATCTACCTATATTAAAGGGATAAAGATATATATCGTCAAATTCGAATAAATGATAATATAGCTTTCAATAGATTTTTTTATAATTATGAGCAGCACTTAGGTGCCGCCTTTTTTTGTTATTTATTATTTTTTGATGATGAAACAGTTTTCTTATGTTTACAATAATAGCCTTATAAATTATAATTAAAAATGTTTAATTATAATTTATAGTGTGAATAAGAGAGGGTTATTATGAAACGCATGTGTAAAGCGAATTTATCCTTAGCGATTGCCCTGACGATTGCTAGCTCTGTAGTGCCGTATGTAATGGCAGAATATCCTGTTGTTAGTGCTGTTAAAGGTGAAACTTTAAACTTGGGAAAGGTACAAGGGACACTGTTTGGAATTGATGCAGATAATAAGAGTACTATTAATGCAGATTATGTATCTGGTAGACTAATGGATGGACGAAAGACTATCATTACTAGTCAAAATGGAAGTACTGTGAATATTAAAAATGGCGATCTTCAAGTTGGTCGTGACAGTAATCCACTTGTTATTGCTAAAGGCGGTACTGTAAATCTCGGCGTAGATGGTAATAAGGGTAATTTTACTGGCCATGATATGTCCATTGAAGGCGATGTACGTATCGATGGTAGCAATACACATCCATCTGAAATTAATATCGGTGTAGATAGTGATGAAGTACTATGGACTGGCTTTGCTCTCAACTTAGCAGATAAGAATGCAAAACAGCCAAACCATATCAATGTATTTCTTGGTGATCGTGGTTATTGGGACCATATGTATCAAGGCGGTTTGAATGGTACTAGTTATAGCACAATGACAACTCCAAGCCGTGTACATCGTTTGGTCGGTTCAAAAAATCGTAATTTTGAATCCATAGTAACTCAAAGTGAGCATAATGAAATTCACATTGATAAATTAGAAGGCCATGTAAATTTTGTGTATGATCCAAATGGTGAGTATGATGATAAAGAGGATCCAAGTTATAAAGAGCGTGAAAATATTGTAAATGGATTGACTCCAGAATCATTCTGGGGTGGTGATGTTCATATTACAAGTGCGGCACCTAATTCCGGTGCTCATATGTACACGAGTCGTAAGGGCTTAGACTTGTCTACTGAGGACAATGTAAATAAAGTTTTGGATAATTTGGCGCATAAGGTGTACTACCATAATTATGTAAATGGTGAAAGAAATCTTCAAGGCACGGTTGCTATTGCTTCTGAAGGTGCTGAATCTGCGCGTTTTAAAGTATTAACCGAAGGTTATGCTAAGGAAGGTGCTGTTACGTGGCAGGCCGATAAAAATGGTCAGGGTAAATATGAGTATGGTAAGGTGCAACCGACTCCGAAGCCTGAGGTGAAACCGGCTCCGGTACCAACGCCTAAGCCTGAGGTAAAGCCAGCACCGCAACCGACTCCGAAGCCTGAGGTAAAACCGGCTCCAGTTCCAACGCCTAAGCCGGAAGTGAAACCAACACCGCAACCAACTCCGAAGCCTGAGGTAAAACCGGCTCCGGTTCCAACACCTAAGCCGGAAGTGAAACCAACACCGCAACCGACTCCAAAAACTGAGGAAAAACAAGTACCAGCTCTTGAGCAGAATCCTCAGATGAATGTCAATATGGGTGCCTTTGATACGCCACATATGCGTGGTACTCGTTCCGCCATCATGAGTAATATTAATGGTTGGAGAACGTTGACAGATAATATGTATCGTTCACGCGTATTACAACAAGGTGAACCAACAGGTATTTGGGCTCGCGTTGGTGGAGGTAAATACAACTTTAATGGAAGCGGAATCGATACAGATACAACATACACGCGTATCCAAGGTGGTTACGATGCTAAAACTGGTAGCGGTTGGACCGTAGGTGGTCAAGTTTCTTATCTTCGTGGTAACGATGATTACGTTTTCAACGGCTCTGGTAAGGAAAAAGCCTTTGCTGTTGGTGCGTATGGTTTGAAAAATCTTGGTAACAACCAATATATCCATATTGAGTCCCAAGTAGGTCGTGCATCTAACGATTTCACTGTTCGTAATGAGATTGGTGAAAAATTTTCTGGTGAGACTAAAGCTAATGCGTATACAATTGGTGCACGCTATGGTAAAACCGTGAAACTTTCTAATGGTACATATATCGAGCCACAAGCACAATTGAGCTATACTCACTTTGGTGGTGATAGCTTCAATGCTGGCAGTATGAAAGTAGATCAGTCTGGTGTGAGCAGTACAGTAGGCGGTCTTGGCCTTGAAATCGGTAAACATTTCGGCGCAGGTAATCTATATACTCGTCTTGGTGTTAACCATGCATTCTCTGGTACAGTAAAAACTACATATACTAGTGGTGCTACTACTAAATACACTTCCGAGGACATTAAAGGCACTTGGACAGATTTAGCCTTTGGAGGTCGCTACGGTTTTAATGTAAATAACAGCATCTTTGCTGATATTAGTACAGGTCTATCTGGTGATTATAAGGCCGGCTGGTCTGTAAATGCAGGATTTACACATAAATTTTAAGCGAATTATTAATAGATAGGAGCGATTTTAGTACATCGATAATTGCATGATAGGTAAAGTCGTCTATTGATTCATTCATATATTTCTTTAAAACGTTTCTTATTGTATCGAGCATTAGTTCGACTTATAATAGGATTAGGATAGCCAACGAGGTTGGGCCTCTCTTCGTTAATGAAGGGAGGGGTGTCTATGAGTGATTATGAGTTAATCATGCTAATTCTAGAGGTAATAACTGTAGTTATTGCCTTTGGAGCACTTGTGGCTCTTATTTGTCTTGGAAAAGACAAATAGCCCTTCGTTACCAGTAACTGGATAACTGAAAGGCCATTTCATCAATTATTTATAGTTTTGAGATGAGCCTAACGGAACCACTCGCTTGGCTATCTACCTATATTATAGGGATAAAAATATATATCGTCAAATTGAGATGAAATACATTATTATAATAACTACATATAAATAATCATAAAAGCTGTACATACATAGATTAGATTGAACGGCTTTGATGTCAAAATGAATGTAACATCAAAGGTGGTTCAAAAATCGACTGTGTGTACAGCTTTTTGGTTTTAGTGTGTTTTTGTGAAAGTAGTCATAGGACTACCATAAAGGGATCTTATTATTTTTCAAGTTTGTCTACTAAGCGTTTTACTGTTTCTTGTAGATCTTTATTTTGTGTTTCTAATGCTTGTACGCGTTGTTCTAGTGCATTATAAGAGGCAGGGGACATAGCAGTAGACAAAGCTTTTCCTGGTCTATAGGTGATGCCTACATTGGCCATAACGTGATTGTTCATCGTAAACCCTGTGGTGAGTAAAAGATTATCTTTGTGATAATAGCCTACACCTAGAGCTACTGCATTTGCATTTTTATAATGACCGTAGCCCGCCATGTATTGAACGCGATTATCCGGATCATATGGTAATGGATGTAATGCAGCTAATGCAGCGGCACGAGCATCACCTTTATTGGATTCCGACTCGACACGTTGTACCTCTTGAGATACATGTTGTACAGATTTTTCAATAGTGCTAATAGAATTATTAAGCTGTTGACTTGTATTTTTACCAAGGGTATCAATCATTTGATGAACGCCGTAAAGTTGGGATCCGTTGACCGCATCTGTAGAGGTGGCACTCACGCGACCTGCTGCGAGATTGGTAATCGTCCGTTCCTTGTCCTTAGCCCCTACGGATACTGTTGATACAGGAGCGGTGCCGGCATAGTTGACGGTAGTACCATTTTCAAAGGTATGACTTGCTGTACCGACTACATCGCCGTCAGCGGAATCATTGCCAAGGACAACGCCATTTTTTAGAGAGGTAGTCACATTATTGCCGAGAACAAAGGTGTTTTCTCCAGAAATGTGGTTATAATTACCTATACTGTAAGAATTGGCCGCATCAATAGCTGTTTTACCGTATTCGCCCTGGCCGAATACACCGGATGCGGTCGCTTTCTCTGATAGTGTATTATAAGAGCCTACAGCCAAACCTTTTGCGGCTTTTACATTCACATAATGCCCTACGGCAAGGTCGAACTGACCGTTTACTGTTGAATTCGAGCCGATGGCTACAGAATTGCTGGCCTTACTGTTAGCACCTTGAAAATTACCAATCCACACGTTTTTATCACCTGCGGAGTTTTCTCCTGATTGAGTCCCCATGACAATGGAGTTCGTCAACTGGCTGGCATTACCTGCGGCGAAACCGACGGTTACGTTAAAATCGCCAGTACTGCCTCGGAAGGACTTCGCCCCAAGATTGATATTGCCGCCGCCTGATGAGCCGGCCCCAGCAGCTGCACCTAAGGCTATGTTATTGCCTTGGGCATTGGGCCCCTTACCTTTTCCGTTCGCCGCACCGGCGTTCTCACCGAGGGTGATGTTGCCGCCTGTTCCTGCGGTGAAAGTTTGACCTTCCTTGCCGATGTTACCGTTGTTATCAACGATATTGACCGGTGCCGCATAAACTGAGGCGGACAAAGCTACCATTACAACACTTGCTAATACAAAACGTTTTTTACTCATCGTATACACTCCTTTGTGTACAAACAAACTTTCACAAAACTTTCATAAAAAGACTTACATGGCTACTATAATACCAAAAAGGTATATTGTAAATAGAATATTCACATAATTCCAATAAATATACAATATATTCTATAGGTATTTATAGTTAATAAGAAATCTTTGACACATAATTATAAAGTTTAAATATTTATTTATTCTATAAATTGTGTTCTAGCATTTTATATGTATACATTGCATTCTATATGCATTGACAAGCCTCTATATATTTATATAAAATAGAAATAATTTCATGTTTTGTTCATGATAAAATCATGAGTCATCGGCGAGTGTAATCGTGTGTAATGACGTATTAAGTACATAATTAAATAAATAATTATGTGCGTAATGAAAAGTGTGTTTGTACGTAAGAGTGTGTAATGAAATATATAGTTGTGTTAGTAGTGGCCCTGTGTATGTCCGTTATGCCCGTGTTGGGAAAACAGGTGGACAGAACAGCGCAGCCTATGCAGGGGACTATGGTAAAACAAGTTCATAGTGAAAGTAAGGCCGTATTATCTGACGACTTAGATACCTTCCATGTTAATTCGTCCCATACGCCGGACCATGTTATCGGTCAGGGCAGATTGGAGATGCCGGACTCCACAGATAAAAAGACGACTCGTTATTCCGATACGGATGCGGTCAATTCTGCGTTGCAGGCGGTGGTCATGACGGGTGTTCATTCCGCAATGCACGGATCGAAGGCGAAGCCCTGGATGCAGAGAACCGTCATGTCATTGCGCTTTCAGAAAAACTGGAAGCCCTTGTACGGTGTGGAAACCTTGCAGCCGCTAGGTCATTATGATGAGACATCTCGTCATGTGTGGTTTACACAGGAGCGTTTGGCGAATGCAGCGGATACAGGAACGACGGCGAATGTGGGTATCGGCTATCGCCGAATTACTGCGAACGATGACCATTATTACGGTGGTAATCTGTTTTATGACCATCGGTTCAGAGGTAATCACAGTCGCATGAGTGTTGGGCTAGAGTACGTGTCGGGGATTGGTGCGTTTCGCATGAACTGGTATCGCGGTGTGTCCAGCGAGCGTTCCTTTGATGGTGCGTCACGCTTGGAAAATGTGTCTAACGGATATACTGCGGAATATGGGACTAGCTTTAAGAATGCTCGTTGGGCGCGCGTGTACATGGAAGCCTATCGTTGGCAGTTGCGGCGTAGTGAGGATAAGCATGGCTTGCGAATCGGTACGGAGTTGCAGCTCACGCCGAGGATTTCCGTGGACATGGGCTATAATAAGCCGGAGCATAAGCATGGCAGTCCGTACGGCAAAATTATGTTCCGTCTAGCCGGTGTCGATACAGCATGGTTTGGTGGTAACCATCGATCGGATACAAAAGCATCGGTTCGTGCGAATATGCTGGAAAATGTGCGTCGCCAACATACGGTGCACGTTGATTGATAGATTGATATATATATTTATTATTTTGATAAAAGTAGCATAAGAATCTATATTTATTTTTTAGATAAAAGCAATATAGGGGACTGTTTTATCGTATCAGATGATTGTCATCTGATATAAAAAGACAGTTCCTTTTTTTATACATTAATTCATAAAAATTTATTTTATTTACAAAATAGAAAAAGAGTGGCACAATATTCATGAAGATATAATGAAGAATAAGTTAAACGTGGAATTCATTAGGGATTGGAGAGGATAAAATGAGCAAGCGTAAACTTATATTATCTGTGTTGATTAATGGTGTGTTGTTATCGAGCCTATATGTGGCCGGAGCGGTGGATGTGGCACCGGGTAGCGGTAACGGTGTAGCCATCGGTACGGGCAGTAGTGCACCGAAGGCGGAAAACGTAGCCATTGGCAAAGGTGCCGGTATTTCTTACTCGAATGGTGCTAGTGAGGCTACGGGCGATGTAGCTATCGGCAATGGTGCAGGTATTAATAACTATGCTAGCCAAGGCGGTAGTATAGCTATCGGTAAAAATGCAAAGGTCGAAAATATGGCCGGTGGTGGAGAGGCTAGTTTTGCGTTGGGGCAGACGACCTATAGTGGTACTTGGTTATCATCGGCGAGGATTCCTAAAGATCCTACAAAGGTGGTAGGCAGTGTCGCTATCGGTGATAATACATTTGCTCGTACTGGCAGCACCATGATTGGATCTCATAATTATAAAGGAGAACTTGGAGATACCACGGTAGATAGTGCATCCACAAGAAAAGATGCATTAAATGTATATGCTACAACAATTGGTGCCAATAGCTTTAGCAATGGAGCTTTCACTACAAGTACAGGCGTATATAATATTATCTCCAGTGATTATAATGGTGGACGATTTGCAAATTCTACAAAGAATTTCGGTGCCACCATTAATGGTACGTTGAATAGCATTGAATCAAAAACGGGTAGCTATTATTCGGGTGTTGCAAATAGTATCGTTGGTATTGCTAATCGAACCTTTAACTCCAATGGGTCTCTCGTATTTGGTGCTGGCAATGAAATAACGAATTCTGTAACTCGTATCTCAGCGCCAAGTTCGGGAGGTAATTCCGCTAAGGAATTAGCTGAGACATTACGTTCTGCTGTCAAAAATTCTAATGGTGGCGGTTCTACTATGGCATTTGGTAGCGGCAATAAGGCGGATTATACACTTCGGTCTGCACTTATGGGTGTCAATAATACATTGACTGGCTCCCAAAACAATGAAAGTACGAATACCATGTTGACGGGCTTTCACAATACGGCGGATAAGGTGTCTAATACGACCGTAATAGGGTCTGAAAATACGGTGACTAATTCTAAGAACAGTCTTGTAATGGGGGATAATCGTGAGGTAAAAGATGCCAACCATGCGGTTCTCATCGGTTCTACAGACAGCAAGACTACGACATCTGTTAATAATGCGGTCTCTGTCGGACATAATACGAATGTAACCGTAGAGGGTGGTGTTGCATTGGGCAGTGAATCGAAGGCTACTGTAGCGGCTGGATCCGTTGGGTATGATCCGAGTACAAAAGCACAGTCCACGAATACAGATTCTACGTGGAAGGCGACTAAATCAGCCGTATCTGTCGGTGATGTAAATAACAATATTACACGTCAGATTACATCCGTAGCAGCCGGCACAAAGGATACGGATGCGGTGAATGTGGCACAGCTCAAAAAGTTGCAAAATCAAGTGAATGCGAACGGCTCCACTACCGTCAGTGCAGGTAAGCATATTAATGTGACAACTACGACGAACGGAACGACCAAAGATTATAAGGTAAGCCTATCTGACGATATAACGAACCAGATTACAAATAACACAACAAATATTAACAATATACAAGGTGATGTGACCAATATTAAAAAGAATGTAACCAATATTCAAGGTGACATTACTAATATCAAGCAGGACGTAACCAATATGGGGCGGAATGTAGCTCGTCTCGATAAAAAGGTTAACAAATCTGTGGCCGGAGCGGCCGCACTTGCCGCCTTACATCCATTGGATTTCGATCCTGATGCAAAATGGGACTTTGCTGCTGGTTATGGCCACTATCATGATGGTAATGCCGCTGCATTGGGGGCTTTCTACAGACCGAATGAGGACTTGCAATTTAGTGTAGGATCTACTGTTGGTAATGGTGAAACCGTTGTGAATGCCGGTATGTCTGTGAAAGTAGGTGCTCACAGTAATGTATCCCGTTCTCGTGTAGCCATCGGTAAGGAAGTTTTGGAACTTAAGAAAACTGTAGCGGTACAAAATGCGCAGATTCAAAAGTTGACGGCTCTTTTGAATGGATTAGCCGGAACGAATATGAAAGCAGACCGCAGCACATTATTCCCTGATGTGCCGAATAATCACTGGGCATATGCGGCGGTTAGCGATCTATCTCGACGTGGTCTTGTGGAAGGCTATCCTGATGGTACATTCGGAGGGGACCGTATGTTGACCCGTTATGAATTTGCTCAAATTGTGTACCGAGCTATTCAAAACGGTGTTGCTGTCGATGATCGACTTGTATCTGAATTTGGTCCTGAAATGGCGTTATTCCGTGTGGATACTATTGCCAAGAACCATGAAGGACAACCGACTATTGAACGTGTAAGGGTTAATAAAAAATAGAATATATATGATTTATATTGTGAAAGCCGAGGCTCTAGGGCCTCGGCTTTTTCGTGTACCTGTAGGTGATAATTTTTCTGTATATAAAATTATCTTATCTATGAAAGTACTAAACTGAAAAGTCTAAAAATATGAAATTGATTACGTAATTACAATAATCGTTATATTCCGATATGTGGATTTATCGTAAATTTTGATAGGAAAGATGAGGATTTTATTTCTTAAAATTAAAAAGTATTAAAATAGAAATAAATAAATGACAAAAATGAAGAAAAGATGAAAAAGTTGTTTACAAGATAGAAATTTTTTGATATTGTATTGCCGTGGATGAGTATATGATGAAGAATCATGAATAATTATAGTATTCAGATCGTAATTTGGAATACTAATATTTGGTGTAAGAAGTGTAGATGATAATTAATCTTTATACTTCTTCTTTTTATTATCTTTGCAATATTATGCAACACAAGTGGTGTGTTTTACTGAGTTTTCGGTAAGAAAGGATAATCATGAATCGAATTTATAATGTTATTTGGAGTAAGACAAAAAAATGCTACGTTGTAGTATCTGAAATTGTAAAAACAGGTGGCGGTAAGGTGAAATCCGTACAAAACGGTACAACCTGGGCACGCATGAGTGCGATTATGGCGGTGGCTGCATTATTAATGGGTGGTAATATTACTACAGTTAATGCTGCTACATATACTGCTATGACGATTAATGATGTAAATGGCGCTGGTTATGCTACTGGTAATGTAGTTTATAGTGAAGGTAGTTATTTATATAATTATCAAAACCCTGGGAACCTGACACCATTTGATAATAGTCATTTGTATAATGGTACAGATAGAGGTAACTATACAGAAAATAGTTTTGCTGGCATTGCTATCGGTAAAAATACAAATATTCAGGAAACTGGTAATCCAACTTATTATTCCGGTTTAGCTATCGGTAACTATGCTCAGGCCACAGGTGGTATTTCTTTTGCTTTAGGTCATTATGCTCAGGCTTTATCACCATCTGCTATGGCTCTTGGTACAGCTACAAAGGCGAGCGGATTTAACTCCTTGGCTATGATGCGTCAATCCGCTGCAGAAGGTGAGTTCTCCACAGCATTGGGTACTGCATCTTGGGCAAAGGGTAATGGTAGTTTTGCCATGGGTTACTCCGCTACAGCAAAAGCGGATCAATCCATCGCAATCGGTGCGGCAGAAACTATAAAATTACCTGGTCAACAACATGGTACTCCAAGTGCTAAATATAATGGCGATGGTAATACCGTAACAGAAGGGGCTCGTTCTCTTGCTTTCGGTACGAAAGCTCGTACTGCAGTTGGTGCAGATGATTCTATGGCATTCGGTTCTTCATCCAGTACTGGTGGCGCCAATGCGGTAGCTATGGGTTATAGTGCTAATGCTAGTGCAGAGAATGCCTTTGCCATCGGTAATACGGCACAATCATCCGCACAAAATGCGGTAGCGATGGGTAAAAGTGCAAATGCAAGTGGTGTAAGTAGTTTTGCTATGGGTAGTAGTTCTAATGCTGCTGGTGCCGATGCTATTGCTATGGGTAGTTCTTCCCAAGCAAAATTATCCAACTCCATCGCATTGGGTGGTAATGCTAAATCCTTGGGTGCTGATGCGCTTGCACTTGGTGGTGCGGCGAATGCCTCTAAAGATGGTGCCATTGCAATCGGTAAAGAAGCAAAAGCAAACAATACTAATACGACAGCTATCGGTCTTGGTGCCACTGTTACAGGTACTAACTCCATGGCTATAGGTACAAATGCTGTTGCAGAATCCAATAACTCCTTGGCATTGGGTACTGGTACGGAAGTAAGAGGTGCCTTGGTTAATGGTTTCTCTGCTTTCACTAACCAACAAAATAACAATGTTGCAAACGGTGTAGTTGCGGTAGGTAACGTAGGTTCTGAACGCCGTATCATCAACGTAGCAGGTGGTGAAAACGATACTGACGCAACAAATGTTAAACAATTAAAATTTGTAAACAGTAACTTGGCAAAATCCATCGCAGGTCCTACTTATACGGGCTATGAAGCGAATGGTTCTACATATAAAGCGCCTGATTTCAATATCAAGAACAGCACTTACCATACGGTAAAAGAGGCTGTTGAAGCGGCGCAAACGAATTTCTTCAGTGCTAAAGGCACATCTGCCGATGCGAACTACGATAACACAGGTGCTACAGGCAATAACGCGACAGCAGCCGGTGTACGTACTTCCGCAGCAGGTAACTTCGCGACAGCTGTCGGCGCTGATGCGACTGCAGCTAATACGAACAGTACTGCTATCGGTTATAAAGCTAAATCCAGCGTAGATGACGGCGTTGCATTGGGTGCGAATTCCGTTGCTTCCGTTGCATCAGGTAAAGCAGGTTATAATATTAAAACTGTAGATAGCCGTACAAACGGATATAGCGGATTGACAGGCGCTGCGTTGACATCCACTATGGGTGCGGTGTCCGTAGGTGACGGTGGTACAAAAACTCGTCAAATCACAAACGTTGCTGCAGGTACTGCGGATACTGATGCTGTTAACGTGGCACAATTGCGCAATGTTAA
>OGZS01000663.1_pt1 | contig 14443 bp, 17 predicted proteins | sample 1576901 | NCBI WGS metagenome assembly OGZS01 (sample SAMEA3541563, study PRJEB24748) | human gut metagenome | biome: human gut; feature: human-associated habitat; material: faeces | place: China | collected 2012 | reverse complement strand
CGACAACGCGGAAATAAGAAATTTAGACGCAAGATTGTTCGAGAAATCAACTTGTTGGCACACTAGCTTGATTCGGTTAAATTCCCATTGTAAGAATCTCCATCAGTACCCCAAGCAATGACGGATTCAAATTCATGGATACCAGAACAGGCACTGCCTCTGTGCCCAACTCTTTCACTACTTTATAAACGTCTGTCTTCTGTGCATAGGTAATCTGTGCTTTTTCCAGAATCTCATAAGCCTCTTCTGCATAGTCTCTCTGATAAACAGCTGCATCTGCCGCAAAAGTAATCTTCACCTGCGCATCTGCCGGCACATCCTTCAGGAGCACTATTGTTCCATGAAGCTTCTCATCCTCTGCGAACTCTGCATCCTTATATGCCTGTCCGTTTACAGTAACCTCCTGCGGTTTGTCCTGAATGTTGCAGAAGCGGATCTTCCAGGAACGTTTCTGCGGGATCACTGCTGTATTTCCCTGTGCAGCTTCTACAATAAATACTGTTCCATTCTCATCTGCAGTCTTCGTCATTCTGGTGGATACCCAATTCTCATCCAGGTCTTCCGGTGTGTCCCCACCGTCTTCCCAGAGTACAAATTCTCCTGATTCTCCAGGATATACAAGTACTTCCAGTTTCTCAGGATTCTCAATGGAATTATCATATCCTTCCATGTCCTTCAGTGGAATGATGCTGCCTTCACGCACAAGTACCGGCATCTCATAAATATCTCTCCAGAGATCCACTTTTCTGCCGCCCTTATATGCTCTTCCGTTAAAGAAATCATACCAGATTCCCTGCGGGATCCATGTCTTTGCGCCTGCAAGTCCTGTTACCGGATCCAGCTTATCTGTGATTGGAGATACCATCATCTCTGTGCCGAAATAATAGTTGTTCGGTACTTCATAGGTTTCCTCACGCTCCGGCTCCAGATAATACATCGGCTGTACCAGCAGCAGTCCCGCTCTGCTTGCACGACGGTTCATGGTGTAAAGATACGGAACTAGCTTATGACGCAGTTTCAGGAAATTCTTCATTACTGTTTCTACAATCTGGTTGTATTTCCACGGTTCTTTTCCATTAAACGGGTTATCTGTGCTGTGCAGACGATTCATTGGTGAAAAGACTCCAAGCTGTACCCACCTTGCAGTGAGCTCGTCGTCTCTGTATCCAAACATATGTCCACCGATATCATGACTCCACCATCCAAAACCGATGTTGCTGGCATTTGCTGTGAAATATGGCTGGAATTTCAGACTCTCCCAGGTAATGAACGTATCACCGGAAAAACCAACCGGGTATCTGTGGCTTCCTGGACCTGCATATCTTGAGAAAGTCAGCGCACGTTTTCCTTTCCACTTGCTGTCCAGATAGTGATAGTGGTTCAGCATCCAGAGCGGATCCAGTCCCGGAACCTTGGTTACAGTTCCCTGCTGCCAGTCAAGCCACCAGAAGTCTACTCCCTCTTCTTCCATCGGATGATGCAGTTCCTCAAAATATGTCTCAATGAATTTCGGATCTGTCATATCAAAAAGTACCGGTTCCTTACTTGCAGGATCAATTCCCATCTTCTCTGCAACTCTCGGATAGGCTTCTTCATAAGCACGCACTCCATCTGCCGGATGTACGTTCAGTGTGATCTTATATCCATGTTTGTGCAGCCAGTCCATAAATTCAGGCGGATTGGGGAAAAACTTCTTATTCCAGGTATATCCTGTCCATCCGCTTCCATATACAGGAGGTACATCCTCTACCAGATGCCAGTCCATATCTACAACTGCAACAGAAAACGGCACTTCTTCTTTCTCAAAACGCTCTACCAGTTCTTTGTACTCTGTCTCTGTGTATTTGTGATATCTGCTCCACCAGTTTCCGAACGTATATCTTGGAAGCAGAGGTGTTTTTCCACATAATCTGTAAAAATCCTGCAGACATTCCACATATCTGTGACCATAGCCAAAGAAATAAAAGTCTGCTCTGTTTCCCTGACGTGGCTCTACCATTCCATCTTCGCCCATAGCCATTGTGTGGGAATCATCCAGCACTGAAAAACCGTTTCTGGACATAATTCCATGACTCAGCGGAATCTCACCGTCTGCTTCATCCAGGGTTCTGGCTGTTCCCAGCAGATCTTTTGGTTCATCACCATAATGCCACACGCGCTCGCTGGCTTTTCCACCCGCTACACGTATCATCAGACCGCTTGGAGAAAATTTCTGTCTGTCATAGTGGATTTCCAGGTCTTTGGTGTAAATATGTAATTCCTCACCGCCATCGCTCACCCTGAATTCCGGCACCGGGAAATCACGATTGCATACCATCTGTGTTGCTCTGTCCTCAAATCCTCCGTCTTCGCTGTACTCAAAACGAATCAGGGCAGTTGTCAACATTGTAATCCTGAAATGATCGCCCACGATCACAGCTTCCTTTCTGCATACAGGATTACCTTCCAGCACAAATTTCTTTAAGTCCATAAAAGTTTTTCCTCCTTTACATCAACAACAGTTGTAACAGTTGCTTTTATGTCTATTTTAATCTTCTGTAGTCTGATTGACAACGCTTTTTTTCAGCTACTGAACATTTATATGACATATACTTGTGATATTATTTTCTAGAACGTGTCTGAAAGATGCTTTACACAAGATGTGCGTCACAATTTGCAGGAGATTTTGGGAATGATTTTCCAAACACACTCTAAAGCAGCTGCCGAAGAGGACGAATGATAATCCTGAGCACGCCGTAGTATAACTTCTTTTTCCGATTCAACACTTTCCCCTGGTACTTTGCGCCTTCGGTTTCCTGACCGTTTGCAAGTACCTCTTTGCTTTTTTCCATATAATCTGATTCTGTTTCGTGAATCTGCTGACTCAGTTTTTCGCTGTCAATTACCAGCATCAGTTCCGTATCCAGATAAGTACTTCGCATATCCAGATTATAGGAACCTACTACTGACAGACGGTCATTTATCAGCACAGCTTTTGTATGAACCGGATAATCATTCATCAGTTCATACACATCTGCCCCTGTTTCCAGAATTTTCTTTTTCTGATTAAGATAATCTGTACAGCCCCATGGATTAGAGCCTTTTTCCACTGCATTCAGCACGATCTGAAGCTTTGCATGATCTGAAATCCCCTGCAATACATCATACATGTAACCATTACAGATCACATAAGGAGTCTGTATTATTACATGATCTGCATTTTCAGTAAGATACTGAATTGTCTGGAGAACCTGCGGTGTTTTTCGTCCCGCCTCAATTCCATTATTGATCAGAGTGATCTTGTTTGCTTCTATCGTATCCTTTTCCCATGCACTGTATGTTTCTATATCATTGTACCTTTTCAGCAGAGATATGTAAATTTCTTCCATGTGCCGGTATGCATCCGTATATCTGGAAGATTGTTTGCCTTTTTTAATGCTCACACAGCTTTCCTTCCATATTTTATGGAAATAATCCTCAAGCTGGTTCAGAGACTCTCCCTGTCCTTCTGATGTATCATACACCAGGATATCTCTGTCTTCATTAATGCCTTTTGTCTGATTCCCCAGAAAGATATCATTGCTGTTGCGTCCGCCCAGCAGATACATTTTCTCATCCACGATCAGATATTTATCATGCATGCGATAATTCACCTTAAACAGATTGACCGGTGTCACCGGATTGTAAACTCCCACTTCCACATTCTCATATGATGCCAGAGCCTGGAAATCGCTGCTTCCAGCCAGAAACAGTTGCTGATAAATTCCATCGATCAATAACTGAATCTTCACACCTCTTGCCGCAGCGCAATTCAATGCGGCAAGAATTTTAGTGCCATTATCATCCGCGCGTAAGTCAAAGGTAGACAGTACAATGCTCTCCTTCGCAGTGCCAATCATACGAAGCCTCCACAAAAGTGCCTCTTCATTATCGTCAATGCAGCAAATCCTTTCCGTTCCTTCTGTCTCTGATGTAAATTCTGTTTCTCTCAGACTTTCCACATATTTTTCGTCCGGTTTCCTGCAAAAAAGAGGTGAAAGTACATTTACCAGCACCACGATCAGCAGGAAAAGGCAAAATATTTTTCCTGTTCTTTTTAGTATTTTTTTCATTCGATACCGTAACCTCCTTTGACCAGACCGGAACCCAGATATTTGACTTATTCCTCTTCTTTCGACAATACACTGAGTATAGAGTATAACATAATCAGAAGCCATAGTGCATCTTTTGATACGAAAAGCGTTAAAATCTTTTCACAAACCCTTTTCTTTTTCTTGCAATGTCTTATATGTTTCCGACTTATAAAAATTCAATGTCATCAACTCTTTCCAACAGAGAGGGATTTCAATGTTATCAGGATGGTTTGTATAAAGTGTGATGACTGGTTATAAAGAGAGTTTATCTTCATCTTGCGCAGCAGTCTTCCCTTCTGCATGAAGATATTTACCAGCTTGACCCTGTGTTCTTCAAGCGCTATCAGCAGCATAAAATACTTTTACGCCCTTGTGGAACTTTCTCCGCAGGGGCGTAAATATTTCATTTCTCTCTATTTCCCAGACACCTTTATTTTTCACTTTCCCGTAAAACATAAAAAACACCGTCCCCGCGGCAATCGCTTTGTCCGCAAAAACAGTGTTCTTAATGCGCCTTCAGGGGTTCGAACCCTGGACACCCTGATTAAGAGGAATCAGCGTTGTTATTTTGGTATTGTTAAATCTATTATTATCTCCCCTATTTCACCAATCTTTTGTTTTATTGCCTGAAAAGCTGCCAATAATGTTTCCGGATCATTAATGATCAATATGTAAATAATTTCAATTGCAAGTGCCAGCAGAACCCCGATCAGGATACATTTGACAGCACTCGGTTCCCGGTGTCGTCTTTTTCGTAATTCATGTTCTACCATCTTTTCATGGTTGTCTTTCCATTTGTTGTAGTTATAAATTTGTTCCGCTTCCCTCTGGGCATTTTCAATTTTTGCTCTTTGTACGGTTTCATCCAGGAAGTGCTTTGAATTTTTGTTATTCATAGTGATTTTTTATCCAATCTGTGAATCTGATAATTTTGTTTCCTGTGGCATATAAGGTTGAAGACTTAACTTTACGATCTCTTGTGTTCTTGCATCAGCTTTCTTATAAGCTTGAATTACTTCACTTTCTTCTTTTGTTAAATTTTCATCTGCATCTTTTCCAAACAATATATAGTCTGCTGAAACTGCGAATATTTCGCAAATAGTTTTAATCTGGTCTATCGTTGGCTTTGACTTATTATTCTTCCAATCTGTTAACGGACTTTTCTTTAATCCCAGTTTTTCGCCTATTTCCTTACCTGTTATGTGATTTTCTTTACATAAAAAATTGATTCGTTCGTAGGTGGACATTTTCCCTCCTTACACTTTTGCGATATTTTCGCATTTAGTTCTTGACATTGCGATATTTTCGCATTATAATCAAAACTGTAAAAAGTGATACCTTTATTACTTTGTTAATATTCAATTTTACCATTACAAGCTGTATTTTTCAACGAGTTTTGTTCTAAATTACCAGTAATGTAATTATGTCCAAACAGTGTAAGACTATAAATATTCAGGAGGTGCTTCAATGTTATTGGGATGGTTAGTATATCAGGAAAGAAAAGACCTTCCACAGGACTTAGCCCGTCAGTTAAAGGCAGCCTTTACATCAGAGATCGATGCAAGGCACTACGCTTCACTGATGAGAAATGTAAGTGTGATGGCTGGTTATAAAGATACCTATGTAGTAAAGAAATCAGACATTGATGTAAGTCGTGTATGAGGTGCTCCTATGGCAAAGAAAAATAATCTCAAATCCGTCCGCCTGTCTGATCAGGTGATGGACTATGTGATCAGCTTCGAAGGGGACGGCTTCAACCAGAAATTCGAGAACCTTGTCCTGTTCTGTATGGAACAGGAAGAAACCAAGAAACAAAAGATCGCCTTTTTAGATAAGCAGATTGTTAAACAGTATAAGAAACTGGATGTTTTCCGGCAGCTTACGTCCGAGATCGGGGATGTCCGCAGGGCTCTCACACATCTGGAACGGCAGGCAAACGACCTGTCTGAACTTATGGATGAACTGCTGGAAGATAAAGATGAGGATCAGGAACTCCCCTTCCCTTGATCTCTGTACAGTAAGTCAGTCAAGGGTGAGCGAAGCTCATTCATCTTGACCCTTGACGGACTGGACACAGCCAGTACAGAGAATCAGACAGGAAGGATGGGAAGCCTGCAGGGTGAGCATCCTTCTTGATTACCCTCATGTACTCCTGTCCTGAGTCCTTTCCCTTATCAGGGATATGTCACACCGGGACAGACAAATCCAGCTTTTTCAGCGGCCGCTGTCTTCATCATTCAGGAGACAAAAGTCAAGGTCTCCGCAGGAGCCCGGAGGGTTTAACCTTTACTTTTGGCTTTGTTGGACGTGCAGTACTCTATCCCCGGCACGACAGGGAAATCCGGCTTTTTACTTCGATCTTCCGGAACTTTTCTGCATACCAGGGACAGACAATTATCTTTACCCTCCCCCTTTGTGCAGCATAATGCTGTGGAGGGTTTACATAAATCTTTGAAACATTAACTATCTTCTCCCCCGGACTTCCGGGGACGGTAACAGCCCCATTGAGGGATTACATATTAACCAATGCCTTTCCTGCTCTTATACAGGTTTGGCAGAACTTTTTAAAGGAGGTTCATGATTATGAACAAAATGAAGATCTTAGTAACTTATGCAGGTGTATGGAAAATGGATAACGGACAGTCAGGCATGACACTGAACTATTTCATGTACGGTGAAAACGGTGAGCAGATGATCTCCCGGGTGGATGCTACAGGCGGACCTGTCGGACAGCAGAGGGCGAAATGTTCCCTTGACCCATCCATGAGACAGAAGATCACATTTGTACCCGGTATTTATGATGCAACAATGGGAATGAAGATCGGAAGTGACGGCAAACCTGTCCTGACTGTGGAAGATCTTGATTTCTGTAGCCGTGTACAGATCCTGCCGGAACAGCCTGAAAAGAAATAGGAAGGTGACTGAATGGCATGGCGGATATATTCACAGACGGTCCTGTTTTTGAAGAGGATCAGGGAACAGTTCCGGAACCTGTTGCACCAGCCCCGGCAGTACAGCCGGCTGCTACACCGGTACCAGTACCGGATCAGCAGGACACTGTGGCTGATCAAACTGACACTTCTGGCAGTTCCTCTGATACTGCAGGGCAGGAACCTGGTCAGGGAGTGGAAGAAGTTCCGGACGCTGGTACAGTAGACTATACTGCATTACTTGAACAGCTGATCCAGCAGAATGAAAAGCAGCAGGAATTAATGGAGACTCTGGTCAGGGAAAATAAGAAGCTTGGACAGGATATGAAGAATATCCAGAATGCTATGCCTGCCATGATGTGTATGCTCGGGGTGATCATCGGGGTTCTCCTGTTACATATACTTGCTTCTTATATCCGGCCATAGATAGGATTTTTAATTATGTTGAGTGAATTAATGGGACTTGATGGATTTCCTTTTATTCTTGATTATTTTTTGCCGATAGGCTGCCTTATTATTGGCTGGTGCAATTTTTTAATCAATAAAGAAAATTTATCAGAAATAGAAAAATTTGTAAATTTTTCTGTAGCAGTATTTTTTTCATTTATGTTTATTTTTTGGCTTTTATTTAAGATTATAGCTTTGGTGAAATAAAAATATGGAAAATGAAGAATTATTAACAACTCCGGAAGAAGAGACAGAGGACACGGTTGAGATAACAGACGGTGAACCAAAAGTCTCGGAAGCTCCCCAGCAGACAGAAAGCTTAACGCTCGCTGTTGAGGATTACAACATGATAGCGGTGAAATCAATCCCGATCGGAGCCCTGAGCGGCGCCATCTTCATGATAATAGGGTTTGCGTATCTTGGGATTGTTCACATATTTAAAAAAGTTTAAGGAAAGGTGGTTTTACTATGAAATTCATGAATCTGAAAAAGAAAATTGCCCCTGCATTAATGGGCGGAGCTCTTGCAGTTGCTACTGCTGTTCCTGTTTTTGCATCTGACGCTGGTGCTAGTACTGGTCTTTCTTCTGTTGAGACAGCACTGACAACATCCTTTACCAGCGTTGGAAGTTCTATGACAAGCCTTGTCGGAAAGATCCTTCCGATTGCACTTCCGATCATGGGAGCTCTTCTCCTTGTTGGATTTGGTATCAAAGCATTTAAGAAAGTTGCAAATAAAGCCTGACGGTTTTCAGAACGGATTACTTACTTGGTGTAAGGTGAGGGAGGGAGACACCTTCCTCACCTTTTTTATGTAAATGTATCTCATAAATAATGCAGCATGAGCCGGATCCGGATTACTGCAGCAAAGAAACGAGATACAGGAAAGGGGGAAAATTGAAAAGGATAAAGAAAAAACTTGTTGCTGTGATACTGGCTGTTAATATGCTGGTGATCGGAATCTTTGGATCATACCAGACAGCCCAGGCTGCGGAAATTGTGGCAGGATATGGTGCGGCACAGATTTTGGAAAGTATATTGTTGTCATTTGGTATATCAATCTTTACTGCTGACATGATAAAAAATGGATCCAGCGCAACATGGTGGGATACGGACGGATCAGCAGCATTAAAACCATATTATGATGATCTGGAGCAGGCATATGAAGAACAGAGATTTAAGGTAATCAATGGCGGTGGCGGTCAGGATCCCCAGCCATCCCCAACGCCAGCTCCAGGGAATACCCCTATCCCATTTCCAACAACAGTTCCTGTACCTGGTGACATTCCAACCTTTAAAGAACTGGTTGCTCCTGCACTGGCTGGTACTGCGGCTGTTATTAATATGACACAAGGGGCTTGGGAATGTATGGGGAAGGCGGTTTCTAGCCTTTGGGATAAAATAATTGGCGCAGGAACAATTTCTGATGATTCTGATTTTAACAAATTAGATAATACATATTATAAACATGCTGATGTTGAAGGTTTGACTTATGTTGGTAAATGTTATTTTTTACAAAAATCCAGTATTGGAGGAACGGAATATTACCGGGATCTTTATTCTGTTGGGAATAATATGATATGTGCAATTATCATGCCCTATAATGGTAATTTATATCAAATATTGGGCGTTAATAAAAATTATAATACAGTTTGGTTTCGTTCTTATACAAATTTATATAGATATCCTAATTATACTAACAAAAGTAATTATACTGTTAAATATGATTATTCTGGTGATGTTTGTATCAGTAATTCTACTTCTAACAATTGTTCTAATCATATGTGGTCTTTAAACATTCCAGTTTATGATTTAAGAGGATATTCTTCTTCTGATTACGATACGCCAGCAAAATTACAAGCAATTATAGAAGGGACTTCTCCTCAAAATAACGCAAAAGAAAACATATGGGTTCATCCAGATCTGCAGGATACTTATAAAAATAATGGTAAGTTGGAATACCCTCAGCAAGCTCCCCACCCTTTACAAATTCCTTCAGGTGAACAGTTAGCTGATACTGTTAAGAAATTAAATCCGGAAATTAATCCAAATTATTCTCCGGAAATAGCGCCTAGTTATATTCAGGAATTAATTCAACAGCTGCAGAAACAGCCGAATCCAAATCCTGATCCTAACCCTAATCCTAACCCGAATCCCGACCCGAATCCAAATCCTGATCCAAATCCAGATCCTAACCCCGACCCAAACCCTGATCCTGAATTAACACCTAAACCGGATGAAGATACTTCTAATGATATTGATCCTAAGAATTATACAGCTGATCTGAAAAAGATTTTCCCGTTCTGTATCCCCTTTGATCTGGTTCATCTGATCCAGGCATTTGAAGCAGAACCGGAAGCTCCGGTGTTTGAGTTTCCTTTTGACCTGGAATTAGAAAATCCCTGGACTGGTAAGAAGATCCTTGATTATCATCATGTGTTCAAGCTTGATATGTCAGACTATGAACCTGTGATTAAGATCTTCCGGATCTTCGAGATCATATTTTTTATTATCGGATTGCTGATGATAACCCGACAACAGATGATTAAGGGGTGATGATTTTATGATTAAGTTTATGAAAGAGATCCTGGACAAGCTGCTGTCTGTGATCCTGTCCCTGCTTCCGCTCTCTCCCTTTGCGGATGCCATTGATAACCTGTCTCAGCTTCCCTATCTTGGTTATCTGAACTATTTTATCCCGGTGGGGACTTTTCTCAAGATCGGGACAGCCTGGCTCGCCGCTATCGCACTCTTCTATCTGTATAGTGTGTTAGCCCGTTGGATTAAATTGATTGAGTGATTGAGGTGATCGTATGATTTTCTTATACTCCGGGACTCCCGGATCAGGGAAGAGCCTGCACGTAGCAGAACGGTTATATCATCTGCTCCGTGCTGGTCGCCCGACTGTGTGCAATTTCCCTATTAATTTGAACCGTATTCCTAAGAAAAAGCGTGAGCTGTTCTGTTATAAGAGTAACCTTGAGATTACTCCGGACTTCCTGATCGAGTTCTCCCGGGAACATTTCAAGGGTAAGAAAGTAAAAGAGAGTTCCCTGCTCCTGGTCATTGATGAATGTCAGCTGATGTTCAATGCCAGGGATTGGAGCAAGTCCGGACGTGATAAGTGGTTGTCATTTTTTACGCTGCACAGACATTATGGCTATGACATTATCCTGATCGCCCAGTTCGACCGGATGATCGACCGCCAGATCCGGAGCCTGATCGAGTACGAATATATTCACAGGAAGGTAAGTAACTTTGGTCTGCGTGGAATGCTCCTTTGTGCAGTCATGCTGTCCCCGAAGCTTTTTGTCAGTGTAAAAGTCTGGTACCCGATGAAGGAGAAGGTAAGCAGTGAGTTTTTCAAGTGTAAACGGAAATATTATTCTCTGTATGATACATATTTGATGCTGGATGCACCAGATTAGAAAGGATGCTGTTATATGAGAGGTAGATCTATTTATTTTACGGCTGATGAAATAGCCGCTATGGAGAAATTTTTTGATGATTTTGATATTTATTTTTCTGCTGAAAAGCATAAGGAAAAGTATGAATATCTTTTACATAATAGAATGTGGCTGATCTTGTTTAAATTTGATGTATGTAATGGTTCGTCTGGGAAAGGAATTTATTTTTCTTATAGTGAGATTGATTTTATGTCCCGTTTTTTTATCAGTCTTGATTATTTTTTTCCAGAAGCTGATGATAAGCCTTTAAAAGAAAAATTTATTGCTTTAGCCGGTTCTGCTTTTAACAAGTTTCTCCTGTGTCTTGATAAATATTATGGCTCAGAACATCTTTTTCCTTTAGGTTGATTTGGGAATATTTTCAGGAAACTGGATGCCCCGGAGTGATGTATCTCATTTCCTCCGGATCTGCCAGGCTTGCTGCAGAAATTTTGAGATACATTTCAGGAAACGTCTGGCAGTCCCAGAGCTGGCGGCTGTCCAGAAACTCCGTCAGCCCTGCTGTGTGGGAAGACGGGGGTTGGGGGGACCCGTATGACCGCGCGGCAGCGCTGCCGGAGTTCCGTTACTGCCCCTGCCACGGGCCTGTAATACGTGGTCTGAAAATACATACAAAATTCATGCGAAACCCTTGTAAATACTGGCGAAAATGGCAATTTTAAAATTTCCCCAAACTGCCATCTGGGGAAAAACTTTACTAAACTAAAGTGAGGTATGAAATGGACATTAAGAAACACTTAAATTCAACAAAAATATACCAGGAATTGGACGATAAAAACCGGGAATACTGGTTTGACTTCAAACAAAAGAAATTCCTGCATAACATTGATAGCTTTTATTATTCTGTAAAATTAGTGGAGGACTTTACAAATGACTCATCTGATGATTCCGTTCTCAGGTTTCGTAAATTTTTTGAACAGAAGAAATCACTCCTTGACTCCAGGTATGGACAACTTGTACAGATCTTCTTTCCTGGGTTTGACCGCAGCCTTAATCTGTGCGTTGGCTCTTACGCTGGTTTTTTCAGTATTCGTCTGGAATGTCCGGAATGGTTTGATATTTTCATTGCTCCTTCTGTTCCTCATGGTTCTGATGGTGGTTTCTCAGTTACGTCTGAGATCGTTGTACAACTCCGATCTTATATGCTGTGGATGTATGGAGTTCATGAAGCCTTTGAACGCTCTTATGAATATGTGAAACAGATCTGTGATTACTTCGGTTTACATATCGCATACTGTCAGGAAAACAGGATTGACTACTGCTGGCATAGCAACTACTTAAGTAATCCAGAAAAGTTCTTTTCACCGGAGAGCTTCTACAAAATGAGGGTGGACCGGTTTAAAGATGCCCTGATACATACCGCAAAAGTCGGATCAGAAGGATATGAGATTGATTATGTGTCTATGGGAAAACGTTCTGACAAGGTATTTATCCGTATCTACTTGAAAAGTAAAGAAGTAATTGAAAAGAATTACAAACCCTGGTTCTTCAAGGTATGGCTGTTCAATGGTCTGATTAACCGCTATGACCTGTACTGTTATGAAGAATGTTATAAAAAGCATTCCTGGCAATATTTGGATACTGCCAGACTGAAATATTACAGTGAATATGGTTCTGATCCGGAACTCCGGGAACAGTGCAGGGATGTTGTGGAAGGCAAGGTTACCATGTCTCCGGATACGCTGCATAAACTTGCAGATACATTAACGCCGAAGATCAATCTGATCATGAACGTGGAATACCAGACAATGAGAAAGCATACCAAGACGTATGAACTGGTACCGTTCCGGGATAATAGTGCAAGGGAAATGTCTAAAAGGATTTATGATTATCTGGATAACCGGAAGATCATAGCCGACTATCTGACTTTTTATGTGTTTCGTTTGGTCAAACCGGAAGGAGATTCTAATAAATCAAGACGTGATCTGTGTGCTTTCTGGTCTGCTCTCCGGAGCTGCAGGATGATAGATGTAAATGTTAGACCAAAAGATGTGAAGCTGATCCGGCAGTACTGCAGGCAGCTCAACAGTGACATAATGAAAAAGCGCGTAATTAATGCTGCTGTAACTCTCGGTATCTATACCAGAGGAATTAATAATGATAACGTGGTGCAGGATTGTGTTGAAGCACTTTGCCAGCTGAATGATAATGATATTCATGATGCAAACCGCTACAAACAGAAAAAAGCCCGCCAATTCAATAGCAGTGAACTGGCGGACACTTATGTAAGTAGTGTTACTCATGAGTATCAGATAGTCAATATCAATACTGGTGAAGTATCTACGGACATAATACCATAAGCATCTGAAAAATACAATTATAATTATGTATCTCAAAAGTTATGCTGCAGCGTTCTGATCAGAGTTGCACGTGCGAAAAAATGAGATACAAAGGAGGTACTTATGAGTATATCGTTAGATCAGGCTTATCAGATCTTCATGGCTGATCGGGAGACTTCCTGTGCTGATAAGACTTTAACTTATTATCGGGAAAACTTAACAGGCTTTTTTACATATGTGTCAGAATGTTTTAACAGACCTGTTTCTGAGATTGGCTGTGATGAAGTTACAAGGGAACTCTTTCGGAATTATATCTGTTACCTGCGGAAGCGTCCGAAGTTCCAGAACCATCCTTTCCTGGAACCGTCCCAGGAACTGCTTTCGTCTACCAGCATCCGAACATATGCCAGGTCAATCAAGGTATTTGCCAATTTCTGCAAGGACAACGAATACTGTGATGACTTTACTTACAAGGTGAAGCTTCCCAAAGATGACTCCGGCGAGATCATTCCGCTTTATCAGTCAGAAGTTCAGCAGATCGACAAGCTGTTTAACCTGAAAACTGAGTTTGGATTGAGAAATTGGTGTATTGTTCACCTGATGCTGGATGCCGGACTACGCTCATCCGAAGTGATCAACCTGCGGTTCTGTGACCTTATGTTTGATAAAAATATCATCCAGGTATATAAATCCAAGGGATCCAAGACAAGACTTGTGATCCTCTGCCCCCGGCTGAAAGTAAATCTGATGAAGTATTGTGTGATCCATCGCAAGTATACAGCCCTTTCCCCTATGTCTTATGTATTCTTACAAATGAGACAGCAGGAAGCGATCAACTCCAATGTGATCAAGCAGCTCTTTGCCCGGATAAAAAAGAAATCCGGCATAGATCGGCTTCATCCTCATCTTTGTCGGCATACTTTTGCAACGTCATATATTAAAGGCGGCGGTAACATCGAGATGCTCCGCCTGCTTCTTGGACATACGGATTATAAGGTAACCAGGGTTTATCTGCATCTTGCGCAGCAGTCTTCCCTTCTCCATGAAGATATTTACCAGCTTGACCCTGTGTTCTTTAAGAGGTATCAATAGCATAAAATACTTTTACGCCCCTGTGGAACTTTCTCCATAGGGGCGTAAATACTTCATTTCTATCTATTTCCCAGACACCTTTATTTTTCACTTTCCCGTAAAACATAAAAAACACCG
>OGZS01000652.1_pt1 | contig 14881 bp, 16 predicted proteins | sample 1576901 | NCBI WGS metagenome assembly OGZS01 (sample SAMEA3541563, study PRJEB24748) | human gut metagenome | biome: human gut; feature: human-associated habitat; material: faeces | place: China | collected 2012 | reverse complement strand
ATTAACAGCTTTCGGGTATTTTTCTAGTGCTTTGAAAAAAGGAATATCAGACATTAAAGGAAGTGGCTCATCCCTGAGCTCACGGGTAGAACAGTGGACTTTGTCATGGCAGAGTAAAGTCACTAGTTAGTATAGATAACATTTTGGATTTAACAATTGTAACAGATAAATGTCTTAGCAATTATGGCTTATAACGTACAGATAAGGTTGAGTAAATCGTATTAAGATAAAGTATCTGATTGTCTGAAATATACTCCATTTCATATGGTAAGTAACTGACTCACCTGAGTATTGTAATACATTACAGATCACCTGATGACTCTATCACTAACATTACAATTGTGACTGTGATAATGTGATGCCTGATGTTTAAGTATGATTGAAAGATGTCTAGCGATTAGACAAGTCATCAATTGAAATTACAGTAATGGTTTTGGAGTAGATGTGACGTTTCACGACAATTTAATGGGTTATTTATTCCTGTTATTCAGCATGTGGCCAGTTTTTATGGTGTTATTTATTGGGCTTTCGCTTGCTTTATACGGCGTATTGATGCATAAAACTGCAATCTTCTGCTTCCTTACGGGCATCATCATTGGTTTAGCTGGTTGGATTTATAGATAATCATTAAGCAGAAAATAGGGGTATATGACGTTAATTTTTTTGCAAGTCAACGTCGATTTTCTTCATTTCCTTCAGGCAGATAGAGGTTTTTTATCATTCTCGAGCGGACGGTGAACATCGAAATCATCGGGTGGGGGCTTCGCAAACCGGCGGTTGTAGTCAGCCATGAACTCTTCGGCAAAGGCGTTTGCTGCCTCGGGTGTACTGATACCGCGAAGCCGCAGCTCCTTGACGAGGCGATCCTGCAACGTCAGGTGAGCCCGCTCAAAACGGCCCTTGGCAGAACTGGTATTGGCACAGATACCAGTGATGTTCAGCTCGTTCATGGCACGGTCAAACTGCGTCTGGCCATCTCCGCCGTTGGCCTGCTTGTTGTTGCTCCTGAAGACACTGGCCTTGTCGCTGTAGAACGCCAGAGGCTTACCGTAACGCTCCAGATAGCCCCGGGTGGCTTCAAAATAGGTGAAAGTGGACTCAGAACTGACGAACAGAAGCTGCATCAGCCGGCTGGTCGCATCATCAACGTAAACGAGCAGCGTGCAGGCCGGACCACGGTCCTCGAACCAGCGATGTTCACTGCCATCAATCTGGATGAGTTCGCCGGTGCAGGCCCGACGTGGGCGTGGCTGATGCACACGAGGTGGCCGTAACTTACGAGGGATCCATAAACCATCCCGGGTCATAAGCTTACGTACAGTCTCTTTAGCAAGATAAAGGTCATGAATCTCAGCAAGCTTCTCGCAGGCCAATGTCGGGCCAAAGTCGGCGTAACGTTCGCGAATGATGCGCAGCGCACGCTCAGCGAGGCCAGGCATCAACTGTCGGTTACTAGGCTGACCACGTCGGCGGTTAACCCGCGATAGCGGTCCGTGTTCACGATAGCGCTCGAGTAGCCGGCGGCAGTGCCTGTCAGAGATCTCAAGTCGGGTTGCTGCAAGACGCGTGGTAAGACGCCGGTCGATAACGTCCTGCAGGATCCTGAGTCGGTTTACATCGTTCATCGAGAAAAACTCCGTTCCGTATGCCGTCATGAGTCTCATCCTTTGAAAGCAGCGATCGCGGTGGCGAGACTGTAGCGCGGACATGTCTATTTGGTCAGAGACGGACATCTCAATTTAGCTGTTACACTGTATGTCTAGCCAATGTTGAAATGTCGTGCTCAAAACAAGTCAGAGATGACGTCTGGGAGAGTCTGGAAAATTCCTTCTTTAGTCTTAGTCAGGCCTGGAGGATGGTCGCGGATGCCAGGCTTTCTCAGTAATCATCAGTTTCCGAACGGTCTCTTTTGAAATCCGGACACTGTATTCTGTGGTCAGTATTCGCCAGATTGCTGTCGGATTCATACCCCGGCCGCGTGAGCGAATAAGCTGCAGGGCCTGGTCTCTGATGGTGGTGTTTAACTGATGGTTGCCGGGCTTTCCACGGCGCCGGCTGACCAGACCAGCTGGCCCCAGCTCACAATAGCGTTTAATCAGGCGGGAGCACTGACGACGGGTGAGCTCCATGGATTCCGCCACTTCTGCCAGCGTAATTTCCCGCGCCACATAGGCCTCAATCAAATCCAGGCGCAACGCTTCATGTAATGTCAGAAGCACTGGTTTTTTGTCGTCCATTTTTCTCTCATCATTCAGCCGTGTCAGATCTGCAGGTGAGGGAAGGGCTCATCGCTTCAGGCTGGGGACAAAATCCTGCGGGCTGGCCAGCACCGGATTGATCGCCCTTAGCTCTTCCAGTACGCGCTCCTGGGCACGCCTGCGGGGCATTTTTTTGCTGCGCATTCGCTTTCCTTCAGCCTCCAGCTCGTCCTGTTTCTGCTGCGCCAGTTTCAAAACGGCACCCAGTCGTTTGTTGTCAACAACCGCACCCTGATCAACGCAGGCGAGTTTATCGAAAATCTTATAGCCCAGTGGCCGGTGCAGATGCCGGAAAGCAATGCTTCCGTCAGGGTAATCATAAACGGTAATTTTTTCACCTGCTATGCGCGAATTTTGTTCAGTGGGTTCAATGATATACATCACTTTATCATACTGAAAAGTCAGTGCTTTCGATAAGGTCCGCAGCTCCTGCCAGGCGAAGATATCATTCAACTCCAGTGGACTCTGTGTGACCGGACGGTGCAGATCTTTAGGGTATTTTGCCGGCCGGGAGAAACGACGGTTAAAATCGGACATGAAATGTTCAATCCACTGATTGGCTTCAGCAACCGAGCTGATGTTCTGCAGGCGCATCTCTTTAATCAGGCGATCCTGGAGCGTTTTATTTACCCGTTCCACGCGACCTTTTGCCTGGCTGCTGTTGGCACAAATCAATTCGATCGCCAGTTCCCGGAGAGCCCGTCCGAACTGGGTTGTGCCGGTACGTCGGCTTTCCGGTCCGCTGACCCTGAACACCGCATGCTTGTCGCTGTAAAATGCGACAGGTTTACCATGTTTATCAATGTATTGCCGGGTAGCCATCATGTAGTCAAACGCGTTTTCTGAATCACAGAATCGCAGGTGCATCAGGCGACCGGTGGCATCATCCATGAAGACCAGAAGACAGCATTTTGGGGCTCTGCCTTCGAACCAGTCATGGTGAGAGCCATCGATCTGAACCAGTTCGCCGAGACAGTCGCGACGATAGCGTGGCTGGTAAACCCGGGTTCGCCGGCGGGAATGAGGACGCCAGAGACCTTCGGCTGTCATCCAGTTACGGACGGTTTCAACAGAGAGATGAATATGATGGCGTTCAGCCAGTTTTTCGGTTGCGAGCGTTGGGCCAAAATCTGAATAGTGGCACCGGATCAAATCCAGGGCTTTACAGCGTGTTTCTTCATCGATCCGGTTGTTTGCAGGACGTCCACGGCGGGAAGATGCAAACGCGGTTGCGCCATCTGTCCGGTACAGGCGCACAAGACGCTGCACCTGACGAACACTGAGTTCAAGAATATCTGCAGCGTCGCGCTGAAGCAAAGCCCGGTCAAATACTCGCTGAATGATGCCAAGCCGGTAAAGTTCTTTGTCTGTCATAGTCACCAACATAAGATCGCGGTCCTGTGCTGAGCAAAATGAAGGCTTAGCGTACACGACGCGTGTGAATTGTGCTGAGACGACAATAACGCTTTGTGCTGACACTGTAACTTCGCTTAATGCGTTTTATGTTAAATATCAATCACTTGAATCATTAATATATCATGAGCTGATCTGTTTGTCGTGTCGTGACAGCAAAATGAAGGATGTCACCCACTAACTGACCCCAAATAGCAGATTCAGATTCAGCGGAAGCCTCAAACGCGAGGCTTCTGAATTCTTCGCAAGTGCAGTCTGTCAGGGCTTTAAGTTTCTTTTCGTCCATAATTTGCCTGTCTCCGTTGTTGGAGTGAGCATATCAAAAACAGGCAATTGCACAATTTTAATTACAGACTCAATGTTGTCCCTGCACTGACGAAGTGAGAACCCTTCTTTTATTGTTACGAGGAACTACAGGCATAACAAAAGGTTTTGTTATTTTTTTCTGGTTACAAATAAGGCAACAGTATTATCGTAGTGGTTTAATGAATTTGGCCATCAATCCCCGATGACCGAGATCATCGTGCCAAAAGATTCCCCCCGTATATAGGCGGCCAGCCGTGGATTGCCAAAAACGCCGGTTTTACATCAGTTAAGAAAGCTCTGTAGCTGCTTCGACCAATAGTAAGGAATGATTTTTTTAACAGTTACTCCGTTAAAACGGTCATCTACCTTCCATTTGCTGTCCTTGTTTTTGACAACAACAGTCCCCTCTGCCCCTACGCCAATAAGGTCACCGTTTTCGCACTCAGCATAAGAAGAGACGTCAGGTTCTAGGAAATGTTTTATATCCTCAAATGCTGAATTAAAGTTTTTATTATCACTGTTAAACAATATAGACCCTGGGATAACAAACACACGACCTTTTTTGTCTTTTATGCGCATTAGTGAGTATTTACTCATGTCAGGTGCATCATAAAATGCCACCGGAGAGATACCGTCAAATGTAAACTTAACAAATCCCTCTTTTCCGGCACATAGTATTTCAGTGGGCAACAGATAACACTTCTCCCCGTTATCGATATAAACATCCAGTATTTTACCTCTGGTATCGTCATCCAGTTTTTGATAGTTGTCCGTGAGTGGCCCCGCCACGAAACTCCATTTATCAGAAAATGTGTAAGCCTGAATGAAACCATTTTGATGCAAGACCAAGGGGTAACCAAGATCAAGGGCAAGAGCCGTTATTTTATCCTTGAATTCATTAACAACTGAAATATCACTCCCATCAAAAAACAGCACTCTGTTTTTTGAATCTAACATTAACCCGCCTTTTTTTAGCCCAAAGGGAACGTTATTGAAGCTGTTTTCTACAAGTTGTGAAATGTGGGTTCTTACTATGAATTTATCATCCTTATCTTTTAACGTATTATGTAATCTCAGCATGTATGACAATGCATACGCGTGGCTACCTTGCTCTTCAAATGAGACATCACACTCAGGAAAGGATAGTGACTTATACAAGCCATGAGAACATTTTACATGCTTGTAGCCATCCAAATGACGGGTTTCATGAACGATTGTCGTGGCCAACAGCGTAACGGATATTTTACCATTGGTAATACACAGTCGGATAATTTTATCCGGTATTTCAGAGTCGAGGACCACGCCTCCTTCATTGAATCCGCATAAGCTGGAGTTATCCGGCATGAGAATTATTTTTTTAACCTTTTCAATTATATAGGCAAAGAAATCAATGTTCTTTTCATCGGGATCGGTTTTGATTTTTTGATCAGAAACGGTCTTAATCTGTTCCAGTGCCAATATGGTTTTTTTAAACGCATCTTTATCGCACTTATCAGCTACGGCGTATTTTTTCGTCTCCTTACCTATATCATCTATGGCCGTGATGTCGAACCGGGAAAGTATGGATTTGACCAGGCTCGGAGACAAACACGCATCCTTCTTAACAGCATACGCGGTAGTACAGGAACAAAGCATGAGCAATACGACAATAGATTTAAAAGATAATATTGCCAGGCGCATGGCCCCCCTCCCTCTTTTTATCTTTATGGCAGCGTTTAACAATAAGCACTTATAAAAAAGCAGCGCTTATTATATGAATGATAGCATAAAATCCTGGTTTTGTGTCATCTCCATGTTGAGGCTGAAGGAAGGAATCAGGGGGCCAGTCTATAATGCAAGAGAGGCTTTTAAAATTAATGCAAATAGAATCTATTTCTGTACAGGAGAAACTCTTGAAACACAGCATTAAAGAACTTCACATATACAATCGAAGCAGTCAATTCAGGGTTTCGCTGGCACTACAACAGAAGCGTTTAAGATCAACATAAGTGAAGCCCTACGTATTTTTTGTAAGAGCTGCCGCTGCATCGATTTTTTTCACTCTTATAACTGAAGCAAGAGCTAACTCTGAGAAACCGCTGCGCTTGCTTCTCAGAGTTCCCCTTGCTTTTCTGCCCTTCGGTTAGAAAAGTGATCCTACCCACGTAATATGGACACAGCCCTAAGCGAGATTCTGGTTTTCAAATTGTTCCGGGCTAAGACCGCCACATGCGCTGTGGCGACGCCAGCGATTGTAGTCACACTCAATATAATTAAACACCGTCGTCCGCATTATTTCCCGGCCGGCAAAGCGTTCTCCGTGGATACATTCCACTTTCAGTGAGTGAATTTTCACACTTGCTTGATCTTAAACACAGTGAGAAAACATCTCGTAAAATATCATTTAGTTGGGTGCAAAACTATATATCAGGCTAATATCTGGAGTATCATTTAAGAAGAGAACTTTTCGCGTAAACGGAGAAGAGATGAACGGTTCAGTCTGGTATTCTGGGGTGCTGACGTAGAGCTCCCCAGAATGCGGAAACGTTATTACTTGCCTCTCAATCTCATTTCACACTGTATGACAGCTACGGCATCTGTATTTTTGACATATGAACTGGATTCAGCAGCTTTTATAGCTTTCTTCCAGTCTTTTGATGTGAACTGACTGTAGTAAACCTCTTCGTGATCGGCTATTGAATAATCCATCGGTTTAGCATTTTTTATTGTATGTTGCATCAAATCTTGCAGTGAACTTGCACTCGCCCCCCTGACTCCAGCCTCACCTGGATCAAATAACTGATATCGATTCTCCTTAGGGCATTCTGCTTGTGCCGCTACCGAATATAATGCACAGAAAATTAAAGCCGTATACAGAAATGAGGATGTAATTGTGACTTTATTCATGATTATACCTGTTTTTGGTGTGGGATACATGAACGCCTCATAGAGATGTCCGCTAACTATACATGAAGTACAGTTTGTTTATTCAGATGTCAGGTTGATATGCAATTGCCCCCGAAACCACTCCCGTTCCATTTTATATATGTAATGCTATAAGTTCCTTTATATGCTTTACATGCCGTAGCTATAACTGTTGTATCAATCTGAGGAGCACCAACATTCACACTGCTGCCATTTATTCCTGATGCATTTAACCCGCGACCCATTTCCCAGGTACCACATACAGGATGCTCGCTGGTCTCACTTTTAGTATAACAATATGCAATGTTGATATTAAAATTACAACTATTGGTAAAATTAATACTCCACTTATCTTTTCTTTTCCATGACAAACATTCATTAACTCTAGGTGCCGTTTTCTCTCCATAAATAGTATTCGAACCTGAAGTCCCTGTTCCATTTGAATTACTCACAGAACTCCCCGGGTTAGAACCACTAGTTACAGGTCTCATTGTTCCATTTCCAGCCGAAACCATAGACGTCCCAATAGAAGATAATCCGGTTGTGCTTGTCGGTGAGCTGCCAACACTAGTTGATGTACTTGTGCCTGGCGTTACAATCTTGTTTTTATTACTCTGAGCATTTGCGACAGAAGCAACCGTATTGTATCCAGTGCTGACATCCGAGGTCCCTCCCAGAGTGAATACATCATAAATCATAGCAACAGGTAATGAAACTACATACCATGTAGCCACGCCGTAGTTACCTTTATCAATTTCCTTACCAGTCTCTTTTATCGCCTTTTGAGTGGTGCAGCCTGCTGTTAATAATAAAAACACTATGAAAATGACACGAAAATATAACATGGCAACCTCTTTAGTTATGGCTTTTACCCCGAGAATAATCACAATATAAAAAATTTAATTTAACGATCAGTAATTACCTTAAGAAAACTTAAAATAACCAACCCAAAAACTCACTGCACAAAACACAAGGAGTCTCACATAACCCGTGGCATACTCTCCCAACCCGTTTTCAACTAGTATTGATCTCCATACCCTAAAGGCAAAGCAGTAAACGCTGCCAAGAGTTTTCTCGATAGAAAGTGTATTATGAGAACATCATTTTTATTTCATGATACAAGTATAATGGCAGTTATTGATTTATCACTCATTCATCTGAATGAGTGATAAAAAATTATCCATGCGTTGCCCGGATGATGAGCAGCAATTCAGATTGATTGCGAGTATGTGTTTTACGGTACAGGGAGCTGAGATGAGTTCTGATGGTCGTGATTGACACGCCCAAATGCCTGGCGCATTCGTCCGGAGTCAACCCTCTGACCAGCATCTCAGCTACCGCATTCTCAGCTGGTTTGACATTAAACAACTCCACGAATGCACTGCCGGTGAGAAAAGGTTCAGGAATGATGATACAGGCGACTCCGGGCATACCCGTAGCCGGAATAACCAGGATCGGTTTGACATGAGGCCCGGAGGTGTAGCACAACCCTGACCGCGCGGTGACGTCTGTTTGCGTGGCTTTTCCTATAGCCTGTTTTAGTTTTCTGCTGTCAGTGTCCAGGCTGAGTGTGTTAGCTCCAGCAGCTCTGATCAACCAGGCGTTCGCACGCTGGTATTTTTCTGCATGAGCACTGGCGTAAAGAATTTTCCCGGCATGATCAACAAGCCAGACAGGGTAAATACCGTTATCCATCACGGCACTCTGATATTTAATTGTGTCACGAAGCTGTTCAAATCTGGCTTGAAGCTTACTCGCGGTTATTAACGCCGGGATAAGTCGCCGAAACATCTCAAACTGGACAGGCTGAGGATAAACCGCGTCATTGGCTGTCAACAGCGATAAATAAGTGGAACTCCCGTTTGCAGTACACAGCTTGACGCTAGTCACATTATTGAGATTATTCGGGTAATGAAATTCATTGTAATAAGTACTTTTGGAAATAAAACTATCCCCTAAAAACTCCCTGTCTCTGTACATCTGCCCAACAGGCAAGCCTGTCAGTATTTTTTCAGCGGGGTCAATTGACAGAAACACATCACGATAGTCTGTAAAGACCTTATCATCTATAAGAAATAAATCGCTAATCAGCTGGGCATTGCCCTTATCATAAAATAATAATGTCGCGTACTGATGACCTGTCAGTAACGATAGTTTCTGCAGTACAGGTTTCCACTGTTGAGAATCCAACGTGGCCGTCAGAATAGTTTCCAGTATATCGAGATAAATGAGTTCCGGATCATTCGACATAACAACACCTGTGGCTCAGTGTTCAACCATGCCGTGCATGGCATATTCAGTCAGTACACTCTGTACTATATCAGAGCTGGTATGGAAATTATCGGTTATTTATTCAGGTTATCCTTGTAATGTAATCAACAAATCTCTCTGCACGTAGCCCATATCCGCTATCCCGGCAGGTCGTCGATATCCCAGGGCATCCGTTTATACTGAATGCTACCAGCGGCGTGTCTACTGTATGCGACAGCATGCAGAGGCCGGAGGATGAGAGGAGCATTTCCGGCGACGGCCACTTTCCTTTTTTTCTGATTGCCGGCATGACCGTCAGGCGATAAAGATACGGGTGCCTGACGGCAGGGATATCACAGGTTTCTCCCGGTCAGCTCGCGGAACAGCACGACCAGCAACTCTGGTGACGGGTTCTCAAGCGTCATTTTGCCGTGACGGAACTCAACACAGAGGACCATTATCCCACAGAACGCTGTCGTTGAGGGCGGGGAGGTTATTGTTCATGGGAGTCTCCTCACAAATCTCCGTACAGGCAGCGCAGTCCGGCCAGGGCCTCCGTCAGCGAGCCTTCCGCGCATCGCATACTGAGCTCCCGGACCAGCACCTCAAAGGCCTCCGCCGGCATAAAAATCCGCAGGCCGTCTATCCCGAAAAATCCCTCTTTTGATACGTGGCCGGGCGGGGAGAACATCACGCGCTCCCCCTGGTGGCCGTGCGCCAGGGCTTCCGGATGGCGGGCGTACAACGTGAACAGGCCCAGCAGTTCGCAGAAGGCTTCCCACCCGTACGGTGTCACGAACTCCTGACCGGTGATCAGCAGGTGCAGACGCGGGGTGGTGTACCAGGCCCCCGGGCGCTCGCCGGGGTGCTGGCCGTCCACGCGGATCTCCAGGCGCAACGTGCCGGCCTCAATGGTTTCCGTGACGGCAGAAATAACCGGGCGCAGCTCCTGTGCCAGCGTTCTTGCCTGTTCTGTGTTCCAGTCCAGGCCGCGCAGCATCAACGGGAAAACAGCTTTCAGCCGCGGCAGGGTGAAGATTTCTGCCAGCACCGCGTCCGGCACCTCCGCCAGGCCAAAACAGTCGCTCTCGAGCGGACGCAGGAGGTGTTCGGCATACATCTGATCCACCACGGGGCGCAGCGCTGCCCGGAAGGCTTCAAACTCTTCCGTCCAGTTTTTCCCGGCCAGGCGGAAAATCCCCTTCAGGTAGTGACCGTCCACAGGGCGATCGTGCTCCACCTGCCAGGCCAGCAGGTTGCCGGTGATGTCCAGCAGCGTGTCCAGGGCCGGGAGTGTGGCCAGCCTGTTATGCCCGCGCATGAAGGCCTCCCTGGCGTGAACCAGGACAAAGCGCAGTTCGTCGCGGGAGAGCGCTGACGTGCCAAAGGTCTGGCCCAGAATGATATGCCGGTACAGCTGCCGGACCGTGGCCTCCGGATCGGCAATGAGCTGAAAATACCCGTCGCCGGGCGCGACCGTTTTCAGTCCGTTATCGAGGAAGCGTTCCGCCAGGGCGTTGACCGAAGTATTTTCGCGACCGGCACGCACTTTCAGCGCCTCGATCAGCTTTTTGTGAAAACGCAGGTTAAGCTGGCTGAGCATCATCGTTCCTTTCATCTTTGTTTTGCTACTGATGCTAACCTAGCATCTTTTAGTTATCTATTAATTAATGTGTTTTATGATTATAATTTGTGATGTCTATGCAATTACTGAACGTGATGACTGCTGTTGCTACAGCAACGCCTGCCCCTTCTCATTTCAGCGGAGATCCGAAAACCCTGAGTTCCGGATCTGATTCAGCCCCGCCGGCGCGCAGCGGCCCGGCAACACAAGATGTAGCGGTGTTCCTGGCTGACGATGACGCTATATGTTGTGTCCCTCCCCTCCCCCGTGACCTGCCGCTCACCACCGGAAAACGCCGCTTTGCTTATTCCCTGACCGTGGTACACTTCCGGAAAGTTGTGATACGCAAGAAAATCGGATCTGCCGGAAACGGCCATCCGGTAATTTAGCTGCGTGACTGTTTCATGCCTTATCACGTGCTGATTTCTTCCTTTGTGTACAAAATGAATCATAACGTATACATTTATTGTTATAGCGGTAAATCAGGTTTCATGTTTACTTCAAAGACCATTTACCAGTCCTGAATACGTTTTGCATAAGGAAGGAGTCATGGCGAAGATCCAGGCCAGAAATGTTGACGATGCGCTGTTTGCACGCATTGAGCAGTCAGCGATGAAAAATGAACGTTCACTCGAAGGGGAGATCCGCCTGGCGCTGGCCAGACAGTATCCTGCCGGGACCACCTCTCCGGAAATCCTCTCCAGCCGGCAACAGTGGCAGAAGGAATGTGGCGGGCGTCTGCGCGCCCTGTTTGACCGTCTGTCCGCTGACGGCTTTTTCCCGGGGGCCGGGCAACCCGGGCCGACGCGGATCGCCGACCAGGTACGGATAGCTCACCGGTTACATGTTTCCCCGGGACTGCTCCTGGACTGTATCGATGGCGCCGGTGAGTTAACCCGTGAGCTGGCTGAACGGATTGAAAGCCGGTTCGGCGCCAGTGCAGACTGGCTGACCACCGGTGACGGGAAGATGTTCCCGCTGGTGATCCTGGGGACGTATTTTGGTGTCAGCTGGGAGGAGTTTTTCTTCCCGGATGATGATGAAAGGTATGTCTTTGAGTTCATCCGCATCGCCGGTGGGCGCCATGATGGCACCCTGATGATCCTGCGCCAGCATGAGCAGAACGGCCGTATCACTGCCGGCGTGGTAACAGAGGCGTTTTTCCTTGGTGCCGGTATGGGGCCGGGGGGGTATGTAAACCTGAAAGAATTTTTGTTGTTCCTCAGACAACACGGCGGGAATCTGGTCATGAATGCGTATGTGTTCTCCCCCCCGGAGCCGGATTTTGATTTCTGGTCAGTCATGGGTCAGCACCATCCGGTCTGGTTCCGTGACGCCAGACGTCGCTCCCCTTCCCGCTGGCTGCAGCAGGTACTCAGTGGTGAAGATCCGGGCGAATGGTTTGCCGGGGGATGGTCATCAATACTGAAAGAAGTGGCCGAAGCTACCCCTCCGGATAACGCTACTGAACATACAGAAAAAATGATGAATGATTCGGTGCATCACGGCAACGTATAACAGGAAACCAGATGAACAGAACATATGACGAACCAGAGACCGAAACGGACGTGATGGCCGCCGCCTTCCGCACCATACGCAGGTACGGCATGACTATCATCACCGCCACGCAGCATATGGATGTTAATGGTTACGTGAAAACTGACCCGCGGATGCCCAGAACGCGGCTGCGCCGCTACCTGGGGCAGTATGGCCTGCGCGGTGAGGCGCTGAACAGGGAGGTCAGACGTATCGTTGCAGGGCCTGAGCGACGCGACAGTAAGCTGAAGGACGGGATTTACTATACCTGGCCTTATGGCTGGGAGCCCTGTGATTTTACGCCGATGATGCGCCGTATTTTTCGCGGGAAGCGGACCCGCCATGTGATGATGTCAGATGAAATGCCAGCGCTGTTTCTCAACTAAAGTACTAACGAACAGGCCCAGTCTGTGTATAAGCATACTCCCCAAATCAGGTTCGGGATGATAGCGCCCGGACAACATGGCAAGAATCTGCGGGACATTCCTGAGCAGTGTTTTGATTACGGGTTTGATCGGGAAGATCGCTGGCCGGGGCTGGTTCTGGCCTCTACGGTAACTGTGCCGAACGGTAACACCGATGGCTGGCGACTGGCGACGCAGAGTTGCGGTGGATTCAGCTGTAACGAATTTCAGGCCGCGGTTCTGCCCCTGCCAGTTCGCCCGGAGATGCTACGGTTTCTTGAAACCGTCGCGGAGGAGGAATTTTCGCCGGCGCCTCTGGATTACTTCAATATGATGGATGCCGCCGATGCCGCAGCAGTTAAAAAAGGGTACCTGTCATGTCTTCACCGCGCGGGGCTTTCCTGCAGTGAGCATAGTCTGTCACTCCTGACACAAGCGCTTTATCCGGTGGATGCCACAGCGGAAAACATGAAGATCCTGGCCGGGAATTGTACTGAACTGGCCGCAATGAAGGTTCCCGGGGGACTGACGATATTTATCGTGGGTCAGAACTGTGATTAATTTGAACACAAATGAGCCATTCCTGGAGACGGAGGATAACAGTCAATGATGCCGGCATTACCAGGTCCGGGCGTTTCGTTTTCCGCTGCGCAGCTGCCGATGATGACGACCCTGAGCGCCAGTGACGGCTGTCACCTGTATTTTGAGCAGGGCACACTGGTGTGGATCGAGGTTTACTCGCAGGGCGACAAGCGCTGGCCGTTTTATGGCAGACCAGAACTGACGGGAATTACCCATTCATCCACGTAACAGTTACGCAACGGGACAAAGAGACCGGTATGGAAGCGAAAACTAAAACCTTCATAAAAACGTCTGTTGATGATAACGGCATGTGGCTGCTGACCGTCCCGGCGGGGAGCGCGGGCAACGAAACGGTGGTTGTGGTCGTCAGACGGGTGGAGGAATGTCGTTACGGGTCTGAGGACTCGCCAGGGGCATATCTGTGGATCACCTGTAGCCTGACGCTGTACGGTGACGGACAAAGTACACCGCAGACCATTGTCGCGAAGTTCGAGCACGGCCGTGTGGAACTGTTCAGTGTTGAATTTATGCTGAATGAATTTTTACCCCGTGGTCGGGGAGTGGGCAGCTGGATCATGCAGCAGATGGTGCTCTGGACCCGCTCCCTGCCGCCGGAAACGCTGGTCAGACAAATCCACATTTCGTCCGTGGATGCGAAAAACATTCACAATCTGATCCGCCGGAGCAGACTGTGGCGTGGGCTGGGTTTCCGGTTCCCGCCGGGGGAAACCAGCTCAATGCCGCTGCGGGCAGACGAACTGCAGTTGCCACGGGGCAGGTGTTCAACGCTCCGGGTGGAGCCCCTGGTATCCGCGGTACGCCGGCTGGAAGACTGTTATCGCGGGCTGCAGGAAAAAATCGTGCAGCTCGAAGGCAAAAAACGGTCGCAAAAACAGTTAATTACTTCACTTAGGAATCGTCCATTTTATCATCTGTTGCACAGGAAAGGGGGCCAGCTCCCGGACGAGAAATGTGACGCCCTGCCTCTGCGGGCAGAAAAACTGTCTCTGCCGCAGAGCGGGGATTCTGACCTGGAGGTGGCGCAACGGGCAACCGGGGTTATCCGGCTGGCAACCCTGTGTAGTCAGTCGCAGGAAAAAATCGTTGAGCTCGAAAGGGATCTTGCCTCGCAAAGTGAATACCTCCTTGACCTGCAGACAAAGCTCCTTTCTATCCTGTGGGGGAAAGTCGCCAACCTGACCTTATTCTGGGGGGGCGTGGTGATTTTTCTGTACTTTATCAAGTGGATGTTGGTGGCATGAATGTTCCCGTTCCATAGCCACCCACTGAAGAGGACTGAAACCAGTGCCCGAAAATATCGTGTCTGTAATCACTGACGGGGTAGTTTTGTTTGCGACTTCGTCTGTTTTCTGGCTGGCCGTCGCTGGCTGGCTAGTCATCCTGACTCCGGTAATATTACGAAGAAAATTCTCGGCAAAGAAAAAAGTTAACAGAAATTATGAATAACCTGGTTCCAGTTGGATCTCCGCAATCTCCCGGAACATTGCTCCCGGTGGCCATCGATTACCCTGCCGCCCTCGCCCTGCGCCAGATGGCGCTCGTGCAGGATGAACTGCCGAAATACCTGCTGGCGCCGGAAGTGA
>OGZS01000636.1_pt1 | contig 15196 bp, 11 predicted proteins | sample 1576901 | NCBI WGS metagenome assembly OGZS01 (sample SAMEA3541563, study PRJEB24748) | human gut metagenome | biome: human gut; feature: human-associated habitat; material: faeces | place: China | collected 2012 | reverse complement strand
CACTGCGAAGCAGTCATTTCAGCGCGGCAGCCCGTCGGGGGATTATTTCTGACAGGTTTGTAGAAGCAATTTTACAGTTTTGGCGCGAAAGGTGAGCGTTCATTAATTTGATTTATTCGCATCCATCAACGCTTTTAACTCCTCCGGCGTAAACGGTGGTTTGCGTCGGTGCAACATCGCATGGCAATTAGGGCACACAGGCAGCAAAAAAACAAATGAGATCAAAGTAATATATCTTCACTTGCAGGCTTGAACAGCAGAAAATTTGCGAGCATGATTGCAATTATTTCACTGCCTGGGATATCAATGGCTTCCAGTAAGTCGCTACAGCAGGCAATTGCCAATATAAAAATCTGGCACAAGGGTGAACAGCGCGCGCCGCATAAGCCATTGTTATTGCTATACGTATTAGCGGGATACCTGCATGGACATCCGCGCCTTTTCGATTATGGCTCGGAAATCTACGAACCTCTGCACAGTTTACTGGAACGTTTTGGGCCACAGCGTTCACAGTACCGACCTGATATGCCGTTCTGGCGATTACAAGGCGACGGATTCTGGCAATTACACAATGCCGAGCGTTGCTCAACAGCAGGGAGCAGCCGACAACCGCCAGTGAAGGAACTGAACGAATACCACGTTGCAGGCGGTTTCGATGAACAGCACTACGCCCTGGTAACCGGCAATAAAAAACTCATCAATACTCTGGCGCAACAGATACTCGAAGCGCACTTCACCGAGAGTATTCAGGAAGAAATCGCTGACGAGCTGGGTTTTGATCTCCAGCAAATCCGTAAACAGCGCGACCCGTTATTTCGCAAAAATGTATTACGCGCTTATAACTACCAGTGCGCAATATGTGGCTTTAATATGCGCCACGATGACACCACCGTCGCGCTGGAAGCGGCGCATATAAAATGGAAACAGCACGGCGGTCCTTGTGAAATTCCTAATGGCCTGGCGCTTTGCGCAATTCACCATAAAGCCTTTGATAAAGGATCGATTGGCCTGGATGAAAATATGCGGGTACTGGTATCAGATGCGGTAAACGGCGGAGGGATCGTTGAGAGATTATTCTGGGATTTTGACGGGAAAACTATTGCGTTGCCGCAGGTGCGTAAAAATTACCCTTATGAGGTGTTTGTAGAGTGGCATCGGAATGAGGTTTTTAGGGGGTGAGGTAGGCTATCTTGTGCATATAAATAGACAAATAAATTGTATAAAGAGATAGCCTACAAATACTAAATAAATTCAGCCCCACTAGGAAAACGCAACTCTGATGTCTGTAAACTCTCGCCAATAAAGAAAGGTACAACCCATAAACGTAACCTATTTTCCTTCTGATGGCTAAATTCATAAGGATGAGGAGATGGCTGATTAAATCCGTTATGATAGGGGTATATCAAAATCATATCACCTTCCCCCTCCTGGTAATTCAATCCATAGGCAAGCATTTGGTAGAGATCGGCTTGAGATTGTTCAAGACTGTCCTTTCTGCCATTTACTATCTTCCATTTAACATCACAGGTAATAACTGAACCAGTAGTACTTTTACGAGGCCGTAAACAAATATCAGGCCGCAGCTTAAATAAAGCTTTACCGTTATAACTAATCAAATTTTTTGAACTTACCTGTGCGTCCACTCGCCATTTATCATAATAACGATAACGCATCCATGTCGTCACAAAAGATTCAAAAACAGCCTCCATCGGGAAAAGCAGTGAAAAAGCATAAACATCCCCATACATACAGTGTGGAGAATCGCCCAATAAAATCATCTTCGCCCACGCTAATGCTTGCTCATAGTGATGCATGTGTCTATCAAAGTGTAACTGCTCGAAAGCTATATAAGCATCATGAACTGACGTGATATTTTCAAAGTGAAACTGCAGCTGTGTTATCTGCTGTAATAATTGTGGATTACTGGTCTGGCGACTAATCTTATTGATTGCAGTTTTGAGTATCCGGTTTTCCAGACGATTGACGCTGTACTCGTCATACTCCACCTGAAAACGATCCCGCCTAATACAGTTTTTGCTTAATTGTGCAGAGATCCGTAATCTTCCTTTCATCCATGGAAGATTATCTTCCTGACGTAAATAGTCACGTTTTAACCCTCTCTGCACAATCTTACGCACGCTCTCTATAAATTGTTGAATAAAGATATCCATCAGAGGCATTTTAGATATTTTGACGCCAGATTCAGAGGAGGCAATATGACGAAATGATTTTAACGTACGTAACATCATCAGTAATTGTTGACGAACAGTATCCTCATTATCCTGTCCTGTTTTAGGCAGGATTTCGAGAAATCGCCCCCCTGGCAGTGAGATTACTCCTGCATAGTTTTTTACCTGCAGCGTTTTTACTCCATTCCGGCTGCTAAGGGTGAGCAAACGATGAGTATTATCAGCATCGTCTTTCAGACAGCGCAGCTCAAGCCATTTAAATAGGTCTGCAGGTAGCACTACCGCATTATTTATACGGGCATCACCTTCCTCACTCACTAAATGCCCGTATTCGAACACAGTGAAATGACTGGAAGATTTCATTCCGCACTCCTGCGTTTTTCTTTTTGAGGTGCATAAATTTGCTGCCAGGCGATTGGATTGTCCCAAACGTTGTCATCCTCTGCTGCCAGGTGAAAACTGGTTCCCAAGTCATCTGTTCCGTTATCACCAAAGAGATCGGCATACTTTTTCTGGTATTTCACCTCACGTACAAATTGAAGATCTGGTGCTTCCTCTTTTTGGTTATCAGCCAGTACCATGCGAATTTTTTGCCAGTCATTGTAAAAATATTCTTCCAGCAATGGTAGTATCTTATTTCGCATAATCCGTTTGAATCTTTCAAATGCCAGAGCTTCGTCTTCTTTTGCCTGCACAACAGGGATAAAAAAAGCATGCCCCAGCATATGTTCTCTATCGTATAAAACCTGGATGCGATCGTTAAGCGTCTGCAATAGACGAGGCAGATCAATACCTTTAATGACAGTATCTTTCAGAACAGTAATATCTGGCAGCATCGCTTCAAAATCAAATCTGCGACGTAGTGCAGTATCAAGTGCAGTAAGCGAATGATCAGCAGTGTTCATGGTACCAATTAAATAAAGGTTATTCGGTACACTAAATGGAGTGGAAGAGTATGGCAGCAATACGCTAAGCGATTCTGGCTCACCAGCCCGTTTAGATGGCTCAATAAGGGTAATTAGTTCACCAAAAATTTTTGAAATATTACCCCGATTTATTTCATCAATAATGAGAACATAGTTTTCCTTTTTTTCTGAAGCTACGCTCTGAGTATTCAGAGGCAGATAACGTTGATTAATTAAATAGTTAAGGATACTGCGTACATAAGATGGATTATGTACTTTTGCTCGTGGATCCTGATAAACTTGCCGAATATCCTTCAAATAGGCATTGTAACCCTGTCCTAAATCCTCTTTTTTCGATTGTGACGGGAAAATTCCAAAGTTGGTTTGACTTTTATACGTCAGCTGGAAGGCCTTACCCTGTTGTGTTTCCAGCGTGATATTTTCACCTTCAGATAAACGTTCTTGTAGGCGAGTAAGTGCGCTATCCAACATTTCCTGCGCACCAGCATGACCAAAGGCGGCATCCTCGCATATCTGTTTAAAAATACCTGCCTTTATTTCGTATTTTACATTACCGTCATCAGTAGTCTCAGCTCTTAAACCTTCAATAAACTCTTCATAACCAAAGCTCTGATGAAAGGTGATAAAACGCACTCGATTATCTTTGATAAGCTGATCATAAATCTTTTTCAACTCGCGACGTTTTTCACTCTCATCCTTACCCTCCTGCAGGGAGTAAGCGATCGGATCACAAATTTGTACAGCAATCTCAATAGTACGATATGTTTTACCTGTACCTGGCGGGCCATAGAGAATTGTGTTTTTAGGCAATGGCGAACTTATAACATCATCTTCTTGCTCATTTTCTTGTAAAGCACTTTCGCTTCCAACTAAACCGATAGCATTTTTATCCTGAATTTCATACGCATAGAGATGCCAAAGTGACATATTCAGCTCAATAGGGTCGATATCATCACCCAGCGCACGATTTAGCGTTTCTTTAAGATCAACATTGCGAGCCAGCCACTCCCGTTCTCCGGAAAGACCTAGCTGGAAATGGTTGTTGCAATAATTGTAGCAACTAAAAAAATTATTAACATTCACGACACTGCTAATTTTTGATGGGTATATTGCTGCAAAAGCACGATTACAAAGAGCCCTATATACCTTATTTAATACTCCGTCCGCTTTAAGTTTGATAAGGCGTTCAATGACCCGATTATAATTTTCTTGTGTACACTCTTCTGCTATCTGACGGGTGAGCGTTAGAAGGTCTTTTTGTGCATTTTCAAATTCAACCAATGACATCCCTCCTTGCATCAGGCTGGAGACACCATTGTCACGTTCATACCATACCTGCCGAATCGTGGCTTCAGAAAAGTTTGGTTTTTCGGCCTGAATCTGTTCTACAAGCTGGCGGTAGTGTTTGCCCCAAACTGAATTGTATTGATTATTTTTTTCAATTTGAGCACGAAAGAAGGGGGCTAATGCTGATGAATCCTGAACCATCTCTTAATCCAATATGTAGGGGGGAGGGAAATTGGGATAGCCTTATCTTATCGGATTAATCTCAAAAATGTTAAATTTTGTGATAAAAAAATAACTTTCATCCTGAAATTACCTTCTGCCCTGGAGCCACCACATTTATCTGATGACTTAACTGCAAAACGCATGATGTTGATGGCTCTCAGAGAAGGCTATAGCATTCTTTCATACGTAAAATCGCTACTCGTTTTTCAACCTGTGTGAGGTTTCTAGTTGCATATGGAATCAACTGTTTTTAGGTAAACATCGTTTCCAGTAAATGGATATGCCGAAATTCAGAGGGTTCCAGTAACGACATTATTGACAGCAAACATACGACATTCATTTTGCTGATAACGCTGACGGATAGTGCTTCGCCACAATGTCATTCATCTTATCCACCAGATCCAGTCGCTTGAATGTGATGTGTCCACTGCCTTTCTGAAAGTAGCGAATAGTGAACAACTCATCTTCGAAAATCTGCTGATGCGGATTATCGCGCACAAAATCCATAAACCGGATGGAGACATCATGCCGGTTATCGGGAATGGTCTTCCCATCCAGCAGGTAGAACATCCGTTCCAGATCGGCAAGCTGATCTCGCCGCCAGCCCCAGTACAGGCTGTAGCCCCATCTGTCATGCTTCACCAGATTGTTAACGATAATCTTCTTACCGAAATAACAGGGATTATTGGTTTTGTAGTCCCAGCTCAATCCCTTAAATACATTGATAATCCCACGTTCGAAAACGTCCTGCTTGTTATGGTGCAACTGCTCAAAAGTACTCAGGATGTTGGCTTCGCTAATCGCCGGGAGCTCGCCCTCCTCTAGGTTCTTTGCCCACTGACTGCGGGCTTCGGCATCCATCAGAGTCAACATCCCGGACTTCAGCATGAGATCGCGCCAGATACTGCGATCGATATTTCGGGTGATCACCGGCATCGCTTTGTCGGTTGGCTGCATCAGCCAGCAATCAAAGGCATATCCATTACGCATTCCCCAGGTTCCAGCCACATCACCGCCAATACTGGATGTCAGGCTGGAGATATCATCAAGTTTTTGGATTAACGTCGCTATCTGCTTCAGTGCACTATCACGTCCTGTGACGATACGCTCAATATTGGTCGAGCAAATTATCTCGTTATGATCGGTTAGGACTTCAGCTTCTGTTTGCATAATCTTTTGTCCGTAAAAAAATACACTCGCCGTTAGTAGCTGACGGATTATCCACTAGTGAAAGATTGGGTAAATAATGAGATTGAAAATCGGGAAGGTGACTCGCAATAAATTATCTGATCACCTACGGATGGACGATGGGCATATAAAGTAGCCTCCTGACGCAAGCGGTGATGCTGAATAAGATGCACTAACAATCTGGTGTTGAATCCCCTCCTCACCGTCATACAAATCTGAAAAACCAAACAACTTCCGGTAAAATCCCGGCAAAAGCCGACGTTAAAAACACATTCAAAGGATAAAAAATGACCAGTCTTCAGCAGCGCGCGGAGCTTCATCGCCAAATCTGGCAAATTGCTAACGATGTCAGAGGTTCGGTCGATGGATGGGATTTTAAGCAATACGTTCTGGGCGCGCTTTTCTACCGTTTTATCAGCGAAAATTTTTCCAGCTATATTGAAGCCGGTGATGACAGCATCTGTTATGCGAAACTGGATGACAGCGTAATTACTGATGACATTAAAGACGATGCCATCAAAACCAAAGGCTACTTCATCTACCCAAGCCAGCTTTTCTGCAACGTAGCTGCGAAAGCAAATACCAATGACAGATTGAATGCAGATTTAAACAGCATCTTCGTTGCTATCGAAAGTTCTGCTTACGGTTATCCTTCAGAAGCTGACATCAAAGGTTTGTTTGCTGATTTCGATACCACCAGTAACCGCCTGGGTAACACCGTTAAAGATAAAAATGCCCGCCTGGCTGCGGTTCTGAAAGGGGTTGAAGGGTTAAAACTTGGTGACTTCAACGAACATCAGATTGACCTGTTCGGTGATGCCTATGAGTTCCTGATTTCTAACTATGCGGCAAATGCCGGTAAGTCAGGCGGTGAGTTCTTTACACCGCAGCACGTCTCCAGGCTGATTGCACAACTGGCTATGCACGGGCAGACCAGCGTTAACAAAATCTACGACCCGGCAGCGGGTTCCGGCTCACTGTTGTTGCAGGCGAAAAAACAGTTTGATAACCATATCATCGAAGAAGGTTTTTTTGGTCAGGAAATCAACCATACGACCTATAACCTGGCGCGTATGAACATGTTTTTGCACAACATCAACTACGACAAGTTTGATATCAAGCTGGGCAATACGCTGACTGAACCGCACTTCAGAGATGAAAAACCGTTTGATGCCATCGTTTCTAACCCGCCGTATTCGGTGAAATGGATTGGCAGCGATGACCCGACGCTGATTAACGATGAACGTTTTGCCCCGGCTGGCGTTCTGGCCCCCAAATCCAAAGCTGACTTTGCGTTTGTATTACATGCGCTGAACTATCTTTCTGCCAAAGGTCGTGCTGCGATTGTCTGCTTCCCGGGCATTTTTTACCGTGGCGGCGCGGAGCAGAAAATCCGTCAGTATCTGGTTGACAATAACTATGTCGAAACCGTGATTTCACTCGCACCGAACCTGTTCTTTGGCACCACCATTGCCGTCAATATTCTGGTGTTGTCTAAACATAAAACGGATACCAAAGTTCAGTTTATTGATGCCAGCGAACTATTCAAAAAAGAGACCAACAACAATATCCTGACCGATGCCCATATCGAACAGATTATGCAGGTATTTGCCAGCAAGGAAGATGTTGCTCATCTGGCGAAATCTGTCGCGTTTGAGACCGTTGTCGCTAATGACTATAACCTGTCGGTGAGCTGCTATGTAGAAGCGAAAGATAACCGCGAAATTATCAATATTGCTGAGCTAAATGCAGAGCTTAAAACTACGGTCAGCAAAATCGACCAGTTGCGTAAAGATATTGATGCGATTGTGGCTGAAATTGAAGGCTGCGAGGTGCAGAAATGAGCGAGTTGAGTTATCTGGAAAAATTGCTGGATGGGGTTGAGGTTGAGTGGAAAACCCTTGAGGATATTTCTATAAAGATATCATCTGGAGGAACCCCTAAAACTGGCGTATCAGAATTTTATGATGGCGACATTCCTTGGTTGAGAACTCAAGAAGTAAACTTTTGTGATATATGGGATACCGAGGTAAAAATAACTGAGTCTGGAGTTAAAAACTCTAGTGCAAAATGGATACCAAAGAATTGTGTCATTGTTGCTATGTATGGGGCAACTGTGGGGAAAATCGGCATAAACAAAATTCCAATGACAACAAATCAAGCGTGCGCAAATATTCAACTTAATGAAGAAGTTGCTCATTATAGATATGTATTTCACTTCTTGTGTAGCCAATACACATATATCAAATCCCTTGGAACAGGGTCCCAGACAAACATAAATGCGCAGATTGTCAAAAATATTAAGATCCCCATCCCCTGCCCGGATAATCCGGAAAAGTCCCTTGCCATCCAGTCTGAAATCGTTCGGATTCTGGATAAGTTTACTGCACTTACCGCTGAGCTTACCGCTGAGCTTACCGCTGAGCTTAACATGCGTAAAAAACAGCACAACTACTATCGCGACCAATTGCTGACTTTTAAAGAAGGTGAGGTTGAGTGGAAAGCTTTGGGGGAAATTGGTGAGTTTATTCGTGGAAAACGTTTTACTAAAGCAGATTATGTAGAAGATGGTGGTATCAGTGTAATCCATTATGGTGAGATATATACACGATATGGTGTTTACACAACTCATTCGTTATCACAGGTTAGAGCTGATATGGCAGCGTCATTACGCTATGCCAAACATGGAGATGTCGTGATAACTGACGTGGGGGAGACTGTAGAAGACGTTGGTAAAGCAGTGGCATGGCTTGGGGATGACGATATCGCTATTCATGATCACTGTTATGCTTTTCGACATTCTTTGAATCCAAAATTTATTTCCTATTACATGCAAACCGATTCGTTTATTTCTGAAAAAGCAAAGTATGTAGCCAGAACAAAAGTTAATACACTACTCATTAATGGTTTTTCAAAAATTATGATTCCGGTTCCATATCCTAAAGATCACGAAAAATCACTTAAGGAACAAGCTCGCATTGTCGAAATACTCGACAAATTCGACACACTGACTAACTCCATCACCGAAGGTCTTCCGCGTGAAATCGAGTTGCGCCAGAAACAATACGAATACTACCGTGATTTACTGTTCAGTTTCCCAAAACCTGAAACTGTCAGTAATTAATTGACCGTTGCTACCGACCGGGCCACCTTAACATCCGGTCTGTATATAGACTATTTTTTACGTGCCGGAAGTCACCCTTAACTCCCTTCCGGCCCTTGCCAGACGGCACAAAGGATGCGCTATGACTCATCAGACACACACCATTGCTGAATCCAATAACTTTATCGTCCTTGATAAGTACATCAAAGCTGAGCCAACAGGCGACAGCTACCAGAGCGAATCGGACCTGGAACGAGAACTGATTCAGGACCTGCGGAATCAGGGCTATGAATTTATATCCGTAAAATCACAGTCGGCGATGCTGGCCAATGTTCGGGAACAGCTTCAGAACCTCAATGGTGTGGTGTTTAATGACAGCGAGTGGCGGCGTTTCACGGAGCAGTATCTGGATAACCCGAGCGATGGCATTCTGGATAAGACCCGTAAAATCCATATCGACTATATTTGCGACTTTATTTTTGATGACGAGCGTCTTGAGAACATCTATTTGATAGATAAAAAGAATCTCATGCGCAATAAGGTGCAGATTATCCAGCAGTTTGAACAGACGGGTTCTCATGCTAACCGTTATGACGTCACGATCCTGGTTAATGGTTTACCGCTGGTGCAAATCGAACTAAAAAAACGCGGGGTGGCGATTCGTGAGGCTTTCAACCAGATACATCGTTACAGTAAAGAGAGTTTTAACAGCGAAAATTCCCTGTTTAAGTATCTGCAACTGTTTGTCATTTCTAACGGCACCGATACCCGTTATTTTGCCAACACGACAAAGCGCGATAAAAACAGTTTTGACTTCACCATGAATTGGGCAAAATCAGACAACACGCTGATTAAAGACCTCAAAGACTTTACCGCTACCTTTTTCCAGAAACATACTCTGCTGAATGTTCTGGTGAACTACAGCGTTTTTGACAGTAGCCAGACGCTACTGGTGATGCGACCGTACCAGATTGCCGCCACTGAGCGTATCTTATGGAAAATCAACAGCTCCTATAAAGCGAAAAACTGGTCTACCCCCGAAAGTGGTGGCTTTATCTGGCACACTACCGGTTCTGGTAAAACCCTGACCAGCTTTAAAGCCGCGCGTCTGGCAACAGAACTGGACTTTATTGATAAAGTCTTCTTTGTGGTCGACAGGAAAGACCTCGATTACCAGACCATGAAGGAATATCAGCGTTTTTCGCCAGACAGTGTCAATGGATCGGAAAATACCGCAGGTCTTAAACGAAATCTGGATAAGGATGATAACAAAATTATCGTCACCACTATTCAGAAACTCAATAACCTGATGAAAGCAGAAAGCGACCTGCCTGTATACAATCAGCAAGTGGTGTTTATATTTGATGAATGCCACCGCAGCCAGTTTGGAGAAGCACAGAAAAACCTGAAGAAGAAATTCAAACGCTATTATCAGTTTGGTTTTACCGGTACCCCTATTTTCCCGGAAAACGCCTTAGGCTCAGAAACAACCGCCAGCGTATTTGGTCGTGAATTGCATTCATATGTTATTACCGATGCGATTCGAGATGAAAAAGTGCTTAAATTCAAGGTGGACTACAACGATGTGCGGCCACAGTTTAAGTCTTTAGAGACAGAAACCGACGAGAAAAAACTGAGTGCGGCTGAAAATCAGCAGGCGTTTCTTCATCCCATGCGTATACAGGAAATTACGCAATATATTCTGAATAATTTCCGCCAGAAAACTCACCGTACCTTCCCTGGCTCAAAAGGTTTTAATGCTATGTTGGCAGTGAGCAGCGTGGATGCCGCGAAAGCCTATTATGCGACGTTTAAACGGTTACAAGAAGAAGCCGCTAATAAATCGGCTACCTATAAACCGCTGCGTATTGCGACAATCTTCTCCTTTGCCGCCAATGAAGAACAAAATGCCATTGGTGAGATTTCCGATGAAACTTTTGATACCAGCGCAATGGACAGCAGTGCTAAAGAGTTTCTGGACGCTGCAATTCGTGAATATAACAGCCATTTTAAAACTAACTTTAGCACCGACAGTAACGGTTTTCAGAACTACTATCGTGATTTAGCCCAGCGGGTTAAAAATCAGGATATCGATCTGCTAATTGTCGTGGGGATGTTCTTAACCGGCTTCGATGCTCCAACATTGAACACGCTATTCGTCGATAAAAACTTACGTTTTCACGGCCTGATGCAGGCATTTTCCCGCACCAACCGCATTTATGACGCCACTAAAACCTTCGGTAATATCGTCACTTTCCGGGATCTGGAACGCTCAACTATTGATGCCATAACGCTGTTTGGTGACAAAAACACCAAAAATGTAGTGTTAGAAAAGAGTTATGCAGAGTATATGGAAGGCTTTACTGATGCTGCTACTGGTGAAGCTAAGCGCGGCTTTATGGCAGTAGTTGCAGAACTGGAACAACGGTTCCCTGACCCTGCCAGTATTGAAAGTGAAAAAGAGAAGAAAGACTTCGTAAAACTGTTTGGTGAATACCTGCGTACCGAGAACATCCTGCAAAACTATGATGAATTTGCCACGCTGAAAGCCCTGCAACAAATCGATCTTAGCGATCCTGTTGCAGTAGAAAAATTCAAAGCAGAACATTATGTGGATGATGAAAAGCTCGCTGAATTGCAAACAATTCGTCTCCCTGCTGATCGCAAGATTCAGGATTATCGTTCTGCCTATAACGATATTCGCGACTGGCAGCGCCGTGAGAAAGAAGCTGAGAAAAAAGAGAAATCAACCACTGACTGGGATGACGTGGTTTTTGAGGTCGATTTGCTGAAGTCTCAGGAAATAAACCTGGATTATATCCTTGGACTGATTTTCGAACATAACAGACAAAATAAAGGCAAGGGCGAAATGATCGAAGAGGTCAAACGCTTAATTCGTTCAAGCCTGGGGAACCGGGCGAAAGAGGGCCTGGTGGTCGATTTTATTCAGCAAACGAACCTGGATGATTTACCAGACAAAGCCAGCATCATTGACGCGTTCTTTACCTTTGCTCAACACGAACAGCTACGTGAAGCAGAAGCGTTGATTAAAGAAGAAAATCTCAATGAAGAGGCGGCGAAACGCTATATTCGCACGTCTTTAAAACGCGAATACGCAACCGAAAATGGCACGGAATTAAACGAGACATTGCCAAAACTCAGTCCGTTAAATCCGCAATATAAGACGAAAAAACAGACGGTTTTCCAGAAGATCGTCGCGTTTATTGAGAAGTTTAAAGGTGTAGGCGGGCAGATATAATGTATTAATCCGAACCTGATCTGGCAGATAGCTGTCAGATCAGGACTGAGCTAATACAAATTAATATCGAACCGAAAATACCAACGCCTGTACCAACATTTTTCGTTTGCGATGGGTTGAAATTGGTTGGCTCTGAGAGAGTTAAAATAGCGAGAAAGATAGGTAACTAATGGATCCCAGACGCAAAAAAAGCCGCCCTTGAGCGACTCGATTTGCATACGATGTGGTGCGAAGGCCGGACTCAAACATGCGATTTAACCTCATGATTTAAAATTGTTAATAATAAACAACACCATCCTATACCAACACAGATACCAACACGAAAAATCACTGGTTTTCGGCATCGAACCAGGACAATCAGGTCCTGATTGAGATACCGAGCTCTGTTACTCGTCATCTTCCTCGACAGGCTCCATTGCATCAAGTGGTACTCGCACCATCGCGATAGAACCAATCCGGATAAAAGCATCTTCCCCATCTATATCGGTTAACTGATATCGCTTACTTGATGCCGGATAATTGTGTCGATTGGCAACAGTGTACTCTTTCGTACAGCCAGAATGTGGCAGACTGAGGTGGAATAGATAACGTCCGTATGCCCGCTGACCACCTCCGGGCGGGAGAGTGTGGTATCTGACATCATCATTTTTCCTTTCTGTTTATAAATGAAAATGCCAGCCGTGTTCAGGCTGACGTCAGGGAAGTGAAATCGGGTGAGTGATCTTCACTGGTTCTGGTACAAAAGTTACTGTTGGCGCAGGGTACGGATACCCTCCCTGGCCTGTGCGATACAGGGCAACAGTGCTGCCGAATCTGTTTTATCCTCATCGTTGTCGAAGATAATTCCCGATTCGCAGTCGATATTGTCCTGCAGCCACGTAATCAGAATATCCAGCGCTGTTTCCGTGGTTAATGATTTCATGTTGTGAATTTCCGGATTACCAGTCGAAAGTGGGTAAACCCGGCAGATATCCGGCACTGGCATCCAGATGAATGAGACTGACACCATAACACCGGATGAGTGTGACGACCAGACGACGGAACGTTTTTGACAGCCCCAGGCGCTTAAGCCGCAGAACCGGGTATGACCACGTATCGGTACGTAACAGATAACCGGTACCGGTAAAATGAATCCATTCTGATTCACCGAAGTCACTGGTCTGGTGTGACAGCGAGTACAGCCAGGCGTTATCCTTTTCCGTGATATGTGCGGTACTGCAGCGTATGCCGGCAAGGGTTGCAAACGGTGGTAGTGTGCAGGTTGACTGTTGGTCGGATTCCTCCACCACGCGGAGTGAATAACCGTTTTCAGCGACCTTGTTAATCAGTTCAGTGAGATTAACACCATCGACGTCAACGACAATTCGCCCCATGTTCAGTGCCTGCACATTAATTCTGTCGGCTTCCAGCATCAGGGAAAGTTTCATCGTTTCTCCGGATGCTTACCCAGGGTAATGTTATTTACCGTTCTGTAATTGTCGCGGGTCATCAGGCCGGTCGCCCGGCGAGCCCGGAGGATATCAATACTGTTTATTAACTGAGAGCGGGGACAAGTGCTGAATCCCGGCTGGTCGGTACGCACCAGCGCGTATTTTTCCACGAGAAAGTTCACCGCGTCACACAGTGAAATGCCAGCTTCAATATGCTGCTCAATCACACGTTCATCGGCGAACGGTGTGTCATTCAGTGTAAGGCCGTAATGCTGGCCCAGTAGTCGGGACAGCAGTGTCTGCCAGATGGTGACGGGAGACGGGCAGCGCGATGCCTTCCGTACGTGTGTGTCGGGTAATGTGTTCATACTGAAGATTTTCCTGATATGCAGAGATGAAAAATGGAAAAGTGGCGTGGTGAAAGCACCAGGCCGGAGCAGAAGGTTATTCCGGTGGTTTACTGTTTCGTTTCGGGCGTCGGATAAACAGCAAGATAAACGTAACCACAGCTGCCGAGGGTGTCCGCATGGCAGGTCAGCCCTTTAGCATACAGCGTGACGGTATTCTGACGGTGGGGATTCAGTTCACTGCTGGTGAACATGAGTTCCAGTTGTTTCATCAGCAGCGGAAAGGCTTGGTCCAGATGGTTCGCATCCGCATCGCTGAACCGGCCTCTGATACCGGCGCGGTCGGCAAGGTAATGCAACCGGTTACCCTCCTGCACCAGACGGGCCCCGAAACAGGGCGTCACGGTGCTGGGTAGTCCCCACCAGGGACGGTCGTGATTGTCATCGGGATGAGTTGTCCCGGAGAATGTGTCTGACACGATAAAGTCCTCACAGAAAATCGGTGAATGATAGTTTAACGATGACAGGTCAGCCGGCGTGCAGACCGGCTTCGGTAAAGGTGAATTCGTTGATGAGCAGGCCTCATCCACAGCGGCGTCTGAGGTCAGCCAGTCGTACTCGTTTTCCTGTTGACGGTACAACCAGAAGGCCAGGTCGCGCAGGGCTTCGCTGACTGCGGCTTCCGCATCGGCTGTCATAGCCTGACCAGTCGGACTGTTCCGGGTAACAGTGATATCCATGCTGTACGGATGGCAGTAACGTCCCCGATGACTGATTTCAGCCTGTAACTGCCAGAAGTTACGCTTCTGTACCGCCTGCAGGGCATCCGCGATACGATGAAGCTCACGGTCCTGCGGGGCATATTCCCTGATTTTCCGGGGGGCCGCTGGCTGCCAGTGCCAGAGCCCTTCAAAACAGGCTCCGTCCCCCTGGCTGCAGAATCCGCTGAACCAGATGCACGGCTCTTCCATAAACCTGCCGTTGCTGAGCCGGAAAACGCGCTGGCGGAGGTCAATCCCGAAAATGTCACAGACCGCCCTGAAGTCCTCATACACGTTTTCATACCAGTTGCTGTCAGCATGATGCTGACGGTACCAGTCGCGGGCTTTTTCCTGTGCGGTGGCGGATAGCTCATTCAGTGTATACACGGTGGAGGTGATAATTCTGCTCATCTGAATGCCCGTCCTGATTCAGTTCAGGGTGACGCTCATCAGCCGGACATACGGGCCAAAACTGTCCTTACGG
>OGZS01000634.1_pt1 | contig 15271 bp, 10 predicted proteins | sample 1576901 | NCBI WGS metagenome assembly OGZS01 (sample SAMEA3541563, study PRJEB24748) | human gut metagenome | biome: human gut; feature: human-associated habitat; material: faeces | place: China | collected 2012 | reverse complement strand
ATATAAATTCTTTCTACAATAGTCTGAATCAAAGTGACCAGAACCTCCGGCTGCGCATCTTTTGCATATTCTGCAAAGGAGAGCAGCCTTTCTTTTGTCATTTCCAGGTCACAGATGGCAATCATATTGTTCTTTCTTCCCTCATCCAGTTTGGACAGCTGGCGTTCAGTTTCTCTCAATTCTTCAGCCAGATTTTGCAAATCCTCTTGAATAAATTGTTTGATACTGCCGTCCGCTTCACGCAGATTTCTTGTCTGCGCTGCAATATCCGCTTTCAGCTTGTCACGTTTCTTTTTAATGAGGTTATGTTCCTGTACCGTCTGTGACTGTTCCAAGACCTCCTCAATTTTAATTTCCAGAATATTTTTGAAACGCTCGCTGTTTTCATCCGATAAATCAGATAACTGCTGTACTACAAATTCATCCAGAAGAACTCCATCCACTGCTTTGAAATTACATTCCTTTTTGCGATAACCGGGACAAACATATTTGAATCGAGGTTTTCCGTTCGTCCAGCGGTCGGACTCGGAAACTACACTCAATCGTCTGCCGCAGTGAGGGCAATGCACCAGTCCCGCTAACAGAGCATTGGTCTTTCTATGAGGACGGTTGTATTTCTCTGCAATAGCGTCCAGAAGTTCCTGCACCTCAATCCATTGTTCACTTGAGATAAATCCTTCATGCCTACCGACTGCAATAATCCACTCGCTGATAGGCTTGCTTTCGATAGTCTGAACATATTTCGGAGAAATAAATGTACTGTCGCTGCCTTCATACTTTTCCTGATCGGTTTTATTGTAAGCCGACAATCCGTGAGTTCCGTCAAACTCTGCTATATCTCCAAACACATTACCATCGTGGTCGATGAAATAATCATAGCTGCGTTTATCCGCAGTGCAATAGATGGGATTTCTCAAAACCAGTCTTGTGGTGGATGCGTTGAAATCCGCACCGGAAGGAGTGTGGAATCCTTCCTCATTCATCTGCTTTGCAGTACTCTGGATACTGCGGGTGGTTCTGAAAATCTCATACAAACGCTGAACCATGCGTTTTTCTTCCGGTAGGCTTTCTAAGTAGCTGTATGCTGATTTCCCCTTTCCGCTTCCGGTTGTTACACGGCGGACAGTAAATCCCATCGGCGTGTTGCCGCCGAGCCATCGCCCGTCCTTCGCAAGTTCCATCATGTTATCCACGATTCGCTCTGTCAGCGTATCTCTTTCAAATTCCGCAATGACAGCGAATATCTGAATAAAGATTTTATAAAGTCCGCTGGCAGTATTGATACCATTGGAGCAGATCAGAAGATTAACATGGTACATTTCCAGAAAATCCATCAGTCGGATTAGGTCGGCTGTTTTTCTACCGACACGATCCAGCTTGTAACATACGATTGCCTTGATTTTACCATCCTGTACATCATGCAGCATTCTCTGAAAATCCGGTCTGTCTGAAAAATATCCGCTGAGACCTTTATCTTCATATTGAAGAAATTCATAATCCTCATCTAATCCCAATTCCTTTTTAGCGTAATCCGCACATTGTTTGAACTGAACGCCGATACTGTCACCCTTGTTGGTGATACGGGATTTACGGGCGTATATCGCAACACCACGATTATCTTTTTCAATTTTTCTCTGTTTCTTCATGGGTAGTCACCTCCGCTCATATCATACTGCCATTCCGGTTATTCTATCAAGTTTGTGGCCGCTGCTGCGAACATATTCCAGAAACACATACAAGGTTTCTGCATCAAAACTTCTGATTTCTTGTGTGATAAACTCTGCTCGTTTCTGCTGAAAAGCTTCCATAGTTTCTTTGAATTTTTGTCCTTTGTGAATTACTGCGATCAAATAGTTTCCTCCGTTTCTGTCTGTGGTTCCGACCTCGGACCAACTTGGTCCAAAGTCAGATAATGAAAAAAGCTGCCACACAGATGCAACAATAACAGACACAAGAAGATTCTGTATCTGACTTGATGCTTCCATGTAACAGCTCCGACAGTTCGGACTGACTAAAAATATGTTTGTATAAATATAGGACTTTCCCATCAATAAAATCTTGTATGAAGCAGTATTTAATTTTCATCTGTAACTATCATAGCATAAAATGTCGAAATAAGCAATCTTGTCAAGTTCAGCCAAAGAGCATATTCCAAAGTCGAGAACAAGCAGCTAATAGCAGATTTTCATTTTGCCGTAAGTTACAGTAAGGATATTTTTGATTTTCTAATAGAAGCTTGATGATACTTCTGGACAATTTGTCCAGAAGTGAAATCAGAGCTTATGAAATCTTCACGCCTTACTTTGGTGCAAGCTGCACCGAAGCACTTCGTCTCAATTTGGGACGAAGTTAATTTTCAGAAAGTACCTGAGCTGTCTTGTAGCCAACCTGTCCACAAGCATAAAACCCAGACTTTCAACTTCTACACAAATTATGTCGAAGTGATTTTCATTTTTCTGTTTTCTCCTCTTTCAACGTTGTGCCAAGTTGGCACGAAGTTTTTCATCCCAACTTGGGATGAAGTTGTATCCGACCATTGGCATTTTCGTTACTTGTGGGCGAGTTGCCCACAAGACTCCCCGACAATTTGTCGGGAAGTGGATTGCCACACATCACATAAATAATCAGGGACAACTCTTCCCATGTTTTCATTTTTTTCGTTTATGGGAAATTGAACTTCTATGCAAATTGCGTAGAAGCCCATAAGTAAAAGCATTCAGAATGAATGCGCAGCCGACACCGCAGGTGGCGTTCAAAGGGGATTGGGGGTGCTCACCCAACAAGCTAAATTTGCAAAGATTGCCCGAAGGGAAATCGTGAAAAGCGGGAAACGGATCCGGTTTCCACTGCTTGCGAATTTGTAAACCTGTACAGGTTTGCACTGCTTGCCAATTTGTGATGCTCATAAAATATGGGCAAAATTATTCCCAAGTTGGGAATAAAAACTGATAGACCTCCGCCCAAATTGGGCGTAAGTTCCGAATCCGACTTCTGCCCAATTAGAGCAGAAGTCAATCCGCACTTGTGCCCAAATTGGGTACAAGTTATATTGTGCGAAGAAAACTGGCAAGCAGGGCAAAGTTATAGCACTTTGCTCATTTTTGCATTTTCTCCTTCGGCTCAATTTGCAAAATGACTTGTCAGGGAAATCTCCCTGATACTCTTTGAACATCAATTTCATTGATGGCTACGCACTCATTCTGAGCACTTAAAGAAAAAAGACTTCAGATTTTTTGTAAATACCAAAGATAAAGGCGACCAACTTTTTACGATTGATCGCCTTTGCCTTAATCAATATTTGATTATGAAGATATTTCTTCCATTGAAACAACAGGTTCAAACCATGGAGTAATCATATCAACAACTTCTCGAATTTGTTCAACAGGATGTACCCATGCTAACCCACTGTTTTCACTTCTAATTTCAACAATCTCTTTCGTTTGCTGATTAATCAATTTCTCACGATAAGGGATATAAGAATGAACTATTCCAAGTAAACAAGCTTTTCCAAATGCCGGTGTTCCTTCTATTGATATTATTTCGGGTCTTGTGACGATAGGACTCCCAGAATTCCCCGGAAAGTTTTGAATATCTACAAGAATATTCTTTGTTTCTTGAATTTGAGCTTCGCTCATACGAGCCACGCATCCCAAACGGCAAATTGGTACTTTAGAATTTACATTCACAAGTCCCATTGGATAACCTAACATATATATTAGCGATCCCTCATCAACACCTTTTTCACGCAAAAGCGAAGAATCCATTGCGTGTTCGTCAATATCAAATGCAGGAAAAGCGAAATTATTTTCTGTTATGTAGCCACCATTTAACTGGAGAACTGCAATATCGACATTGGAATCCGGATGTGTTTTATAAATTGGTAATCCATTTTCGGTCACCTGAGCAGGTACTTCCTTCAAAGAACCATCTGATTTATCCGTAAATCGTAATACAATCATGTTTTGTCCTTGCACGACATGTTTATTTGTAATTAACATGGGAATAGCATTCCCATCAACATCGACTTTTCGCATTGCGAAAAAACCTGTTCCTATCCATACAGTTTGAGTGCCATTTCGCACACCTATTGAAACAACTGCATCTATAAAAAACTGTGGTATCAAAGCCATTTTACTTTCCCTCCTCCTTTTTTCCATACGGAGCCGGTTCTTCGGCAACCATCTGATAAGTTGGTTCGATTTCATAAACGACTGCCCGTTCCTGTTCTTCTGCCTGCAATTCATAAATCCCAAGTCCAAAGTATTTCTCAAAGAACGCTTTCAGTTTGTCAATGACACCTTGTTTCTTCTTCGCTCTGCCACCGCCGCCGAAACGGGAGACAGGTGGCATCAGCTTATCAATCTCCGTACCGGTTGTCTTGATAGCCCCGTCACGGAAAGCATTGGAAACATACTTTCTGGTTTCCTCCGGCTTGAGCTTTTCACCTTTGATGATTTCGGACAGGTCAGCTTCTTCCTGTTCCAGAACAAATCTGCGCCAGTCGGTTGTAACCTTCGTGTCTACATTCACACGACCGATAAAGGCTTCAATCAGTTCTTTCTTGCTGCGGAGCTGAATGCTTGCGTCAACAGCCTTGCGGATGGAAGCAAGGATTTCTTTGTCCTCGCAGTTGCCGTCATGGTACTTCTCAACCAACATTAGTATGTAGTCGATATTGATTTCTATCTGTTTGATAAGTTCAATTTCAAACTCAATATCGTCAGTAATATCTTCTTTTTCCGCTTCGCCTTTTCTGCGATATTTATCGTAAAGGTCAAGGTAGATACTCTGATAATCCTGCAAGTCACGGCTGGTAATGCCGTCCATTTCTGCGAACTGGTCAAAGGAAGAAAGAATATTTCTCATGCTGAGTATCGTGCCGAATAGCTTGATAAAATCTTTCTCTGCTTGTTCTCCGACAATCTGAACACCAAGAGGATATTCCGCTTCCAGCTTTGCCAGCAAGTCTACATAGCCGGGATGATACTTGCCGTCGTTATCCTCGTAGCCGTTCCAATAATCATTGAAACTCTTGAGCAGTACAATACCACTGGCGTTCTTATCGCCAAAGAGAGCGATTGCATCATCGGTGGCTTTCTGCAAATCACGGAAGCAGACAATGTTGCCGTAGGTTTTCACAGAGTTTAGAATACGGTTGGTTCTGGAATACGCCTGAATCAGTCCGTGCATCTTGAGGTTCTTGTCCACCCACAAGGTATTCAATGTGGTAGCGTCAAAACCTGTGAGGAACATATTCACGACAATCAGCAAATCCACTTCTCGGTTCTTCACTCGCATGGACAAATCCTTGTAGTAGTTCTGGAATTTATCAGAGGAAGTGTCGAAGTTGGTGTTGAACGCTACGTTGTAATCTTTGATTGCATCGTCAAGGAAGTCACGGGAGGTCTGGTCAAGACTGTCGGTATCGAAGCCTTCCTCTTGCAGAACATCTTCCGGGTCATCCTCATTGGTTGCATAGCTGAAAATGGTCGCAATGGTAAACTGACGATGGCTCTGGGCAATCTGTCTCTGGAACTCCTTGTAATATTTCATCGCCATAGGGATGGAGCTGACAGCGAACATGGCATTGAAGCCAGCCATGCGCTTACCCTTCAAAGAGTAGAAACTGTTGCGTTTTGTTTTCTGGTCGAAATGTTCCAGCGTGTATTTGACGATTTCACGGATACGCTCCGGGGCACCCATCGCCTTTTCAATATCAATGGCAGAAACATTTTTGTCTTTGATATTGTCTTTTTCCTTGACCGTATTCACATAGTCGATACGGAACGGAAGAACATTGCCGTCATTGATGGCATCCACAATGGTGTAGGTGTGGAGCTGATCGCCAAATGTCTGCGGCGTGGTCAGCATTTCCATGTGCTTTCCTTTGCCTGCATTGGCAGCAAAGATTGGTGTGCCTGTAAAGCCGAACAGGTGGTAGTTCTTGAACGCCTTGACGATTTTTGCGTGCATATCACCAAACTGGCTGCGGTGGCACTCGTCAAAGATAATGACACAATGCTTACCGAAAACCTCGTGTCCCTTGTTCTTGCTTACGAAGTTGTCCAGCTTCTGAATGGTGGTAATGATAATCTTATATTCATGGAAGCCGCCCTTTTCGTCCCTGTCCTCAAGCTGTCTCTGCAATATTCTTGTAGAAGCATTGCTGTTGGCAGAACCTTTTTCAAAGCGGTCATATTCCTTCATGGTCTGATAGTCAAGGTCTTTTCTATCGACCACAAATAAAACCTTGTCCACATAAGGGAGTGCAGATGCAAGCTGCGCCGTCTTGAAAGAGGTCAAGGTCTTGCCGCTTCCTGTAGTGTGCCAGATATATCCTCCTGCATCAACTGTGCCAGTCTTTTTATAGTTGGTCGCAATCTCGATACGATTCAAAATACGCTCGGTAGCAGCAATCTGATAGGGACGCATAACCATCAGAATTTCTTCCGTGGTAAATACGCAGTATTTTGTCAGCACATTCAGAATGGTGTGCTTGGCAAGGAAGGTCTTGGTAAAATCAATCAGGTCTGCAATGACCTTATTGTTTCCGTCCGCCCAGAAGGAAGTAAACTCAAAGCTATTGCTGGTTTTCTTCGATTTCTGCTTTGTGGACTCGCCCATTTCCTTGATGTGGCTGTTTCGGGTGGTGTTGGAATAATATTTTGTATGGGTACCGTTGGAGATAATGAAAATCTGCACATACTCATACAGTCCGCTTGCTGCCCAGAAGCTGTCACGCTGATAGCGTTTGATCTGGTTAAAGGCTTCACGGATGGCAACGCCACGGCGTTTCAGCTCCACATGGACGAGAGGCAGACCGTTGACGAGAATGGTCACATCATAGCGTGTGTCACGGTTACCCTCGGATTCCTCATACTGGTTGATCACCTGTAAACGGTTGTTGTGGATGTTCTTTTTATCGATAAGCTGAATATTCTTGGAAGTTCCGTCATCTCTGCGAAGTACCTTCACATGGTCGGTCTGGATGGTTCGGCTTTTTTCAACAATCCCCTCGTTGGCGTTGGCAAGGGTTTCCGTGAAGAAACGCTTCCACTCGCTGTCGGTAAAAGCATAATCATTCAAAAGTTCCAACTGCTTACGCAGGTTGGCAATCAGACCTTTTTCATCATGGATGGTAAGGTATTCATATCCTTGTGCAGTCAGCAGACGGATAAATTCCTTTTCCAGAGCCGCTTCACTCTGAAAAACATCAGAGCGTGAGCTTTCCGGCGTATATTCAGCGACAACGGTACTTTCATTGCTTTCGGCAATGATATTAAAAGTACTCATTTCTTCCGCTCCTTTCCTTTAAGAATCTAAAATATCTTCTATCATTGGCTCAACCCCGATATTCTTAATGTCCTCAATTAAGTGTTGGGCACTAAATCGGTTAACATCTCTGGCTACAAAACGCAAAATATTCGCCGCCGTTTCATTTACTACATAGGGGAAATCGCTACGAAGAACCAGATATGCAAAAGATGCAAATGGGTCATAGGCAACGAAAGTTCTTCCGCAAATTTCTTGGTATGATTTATCTACGCTCTGAATGACATACAATGCGTGTTCCTCGCTCGTTTTCATAAACGATAATAATACATCTACAAATCCCCTTTTCTCATGGAGAATAGCCGTAGATATTTTTTCTGCACTCAAATCATATATATAGCTTTCAACTTCATCATCGAAAACTTTTTTGATGATTTTTTCGTCTATTCGTGCTTGATTTTCAGCTGTTTGCTTGTATAATACCGCTTTCTCAAAAAAGATGGATAACTGTCCGGCATCTGCATAGCGGTATGCAGCATCTGAATTTGTGGCTTTTTCAGCAATACTTCTATAGATATGATGTGAATTTCTGGGGTTTCCAGTCATAATAAAATTTATAACACGACCAAGTGAATACACATCACTGCGTTTATCACCATCTTTAAGCATCATAAATTGCTCTGGAGCACAATAGTAAAATTGTCCTACCGCATTGGTATGCATCGTTTGGTGAGAGGTAAAAACGTTTAAGTCTTTTCCTAAACCAAAATCCGCAATCTTTATCATGCCGGAAATAATAAAAATGTTGTTTGCACTAATATCTCTGTGGATAATGTCACGTTTATGTACTTCTGTCATGATATGGAGAACTTGGCGAATGCAATTCAATTTTATATCATCCGTCAAATCAAATGCCTTGACATACTTATCTAACGTTGTTTCCGCATACTCCATTGTATAGGAACTGCTTCCTTCGTCGAATGTATAAACTTGAATAATTCCAAACGCATCTTGCAGGGATTTGGTGATATTGAATTCTCTTTTGAAACGACTCCTGATACCTGTATCTGTCAAATAATCGTCTTTTAGCTTTTTAATAACCAAACCTGTAGATTTTTGCCGATACACGTTCGCAAATCCGCCATTTCCGATGGGCTCTAAATCATCATTTTCTTTCACAAGATGATAACGTCCATTGCTTCGAGTTATTTTACATAAATCTCTATGGATAATACGATTGAACTCGGTATATATACTTTCAATTTTTTCAGCAGCGTCTACTTCTGATAATGATTGTTCCTGCATTAGGTAACTTTTGCCGAGAACAATATTGAAAAATCTGTCAATTTTGCCACTGTTGATTAGCTCTACAAGTTTATCGTGAACATACGCCCATCTTGACGGAAATCCAGAGCTGTAGACATCCTTAGTTCCGAAATTAGAGTTGAAGAATTCTACCAGTTTATATCCTTGTTTATATGTGTAAAAACCAACTGTATCACCACAGAAAATATTTGAAATCTCTTTTAGTGAGTCTGAGCTAAGCATATTATCTCCTTTCGATTATACAGATTCAAAGGACAGCAGTTTATCCCTGTAATACTCATACTGTTTTTGCCTTGCTTCGATCTCAGCCGGTATGCCTGCTTCCAAGTCAGTACACAGGGTGTGGAACTTATTCAGGATATTCGCAATATGTTTCTGTTCCTCAATACTTGGCACGGGCAACTGATATTCTGCTATTGTCTTGCCGGTCAACGAAGCTCTCGTCGTAAATGCACAGTGTGAGGTAACATACTGACGGAACTCTCTTGTCGAAAAGCAGTAGGAACAGTACTCCGGCAACAAGTAATTGGTTCTCGGTGTCGCTTTGATGCAGAAGCCATTAAATACACAATCATCCATATTGTCCAACATGACTGCCGACCAGCCAACATCCTCCGCCGTTTCAGAGGTTCTTGTAAATAATACATCACCCTTTGAAACACGGAGTTTTTCGAGTTCAGTAGGAGTGCATTCCACCAATGCAGTAATATCACTTGCTTTGAGGAACCTATTATTGTAGACATCGGTATATCTTACAAAAGGTATTCCCGTCCCGAAGAATTCCTTTCCCTTGCTAAGTCCGTTACGGAAATCAAATAACTCAGCCATAGACAAGCGAACAGAGCCAAATACATATTGACACAAACGAATCAGCGCATTATACTCGTCTGTCTGTCTGTCTGTCTGTCTGTCTGTCTGTCTGTCTGTCTGTCTGTCTGTCAAGATTGTCTTGCCAGTTGCGGCATAAGTCAAGAGAGCATCACGATAGAACTCGTACTGCTTCTGACGGGCTTCAATCTCGGCAGGCAGACCAATTTTAAGGTCAGAACAGATTGCATCAAAGTTATCCAGAACATACACAAGGCGTTTCTGCACATCTAAAGCTGGCAACGCTATCTGATAATCTCTTAAGGTTTTCAAGCCTAAATTTTTTATGGTTGAACCAGTCAGATTTTTTTCAAAATATGCCATAGTCTGATTTGATTGGAGAACATAGAACAAATATTTCAACAATAGCCTGTCAGAGATAATATTGAAATAAGCTGCCGACTTACCCAAAGCAATCTTTTCGTTGTTATAAATTGCAATATTACCAATAGTACCATTGATGGAAAATAGCAAAGTGTTCCCAAACGGAACTTGAATCTTTTGGTATTCAGATTCGGTTATTCTTTTTGTTTTAGAATCGACTATAATTCTTCCATTTGAAAGATTGTTTCCATTGATAAAGTAATATTCTCCATTGTCATTGTACTCCGGCGTTCCATGAAGCCCATCACCAATATCGCATAGTTCAGAAAGTGCAACAAAAGGAATATCGGCATCAAATGTCAGCAGATTATCCCTATAATATTCATACTGTTTCTTTCTCGCTGTAAGCTCTGCTGTAAGCTCTGCTGTAAGCTCTGCTGTAAGCTCTGTGAAATTGTCCAGAATACGGACAATTTCACTCTGTACCTCAAGAGGTGGCACAGGCATTTCAAAGTCCTCTGTGACTCTCAAAGAAATCTGAGGCAAGGAACCCATACCTGAAGCAGCTTCTCTGAATTTCTCCATATTGTTTTTTAACACATAATAGAGAAATTTAACAGCTATTTTGTTTTCATGTGTATATGCCCACATTTCATTTTTGAATGTGAACGGTTTTTCGTAGTAGACAGCGTCAATCACGCCACGAGATTGAATCAACACTGCTGGAACTCGTGTTATATTTGCCTTTGGAATATCCTCTTCATGTGCATCAATAACTGTTTTTCCACCTGCAAAGATTCGAACTTCACCGTCTGCATTTTCAATTTCTTTCATTTTAGCCGCAGTAATTGGAGTTCCTTTCAATCTTTGATAAACTTCTTTGATCGGCTTAAAATCCACTCCGTTAGGACAGTATTGTTGAACTAACTCATACAGTTTACTCATGCTGTTCACCTGCTTTCAGCATCCGATTGACCGCCTTGTCAAAATCAGAGGTGATATTAATCGTTTTGTTAAATTCTTCGTACTCGGCAGATGCTTTTTCTTTTGCCATTCGCCCGGAGATTCTCCCCTTATCCCGCAGAATATCGTATCTGCGGAACGCCAGAAACTCGTTCACACTGGCGGCGAATTCCTCCATCGTGAAGGTGTTTTCTCGCTCGATCAAATCTTCAATGTAGTCGAAATAGCCCGTTACCGCACGTTCCAACTGGCGAATCTGCTTTTCTTCCAGATAATTCTTTGCCACGATCACATCAGATTTCAGAATACGACCGTCCGGGGCGTTTTTCCAAGTGGTCAGTCCCATATTTTCCTTTGTCCTGTCAGCAGAAGAGTAGACGATTTCCGCTGCCGTCTGCCCGGTGATTGCAAAATGGAACTTATTCTGCACCATGGCATAAAAATCATGGGTGACCTGTGCATTTCTATCATAGTCAATGCTGCATTCCGCAAAAATATCTGTAATCTGCTGCCAGATACGTCTTTCGCTTGCACGGATCGAGCGAACTCTTTCCAGCAATTCACGGAAGTAATCCTTGCCAAAGGATGTTTTGCCCTGCTTTAAGCGTTCATCGTCCATGGCAAAACCTTTGATCATGTACTCCTTCAGAACACTGGTAGCCCAGATTCTGAACTGCGTTGCACGGCGGGAATTGACACGGTAGCCCACGGAAATAATTGTATCCAAATTGTAGAACGCAACCGGCTGCTTGACACCATCAACACGCACTTTTTGCGTGTTGTTCTCTCTGTCCAATTCACCCTCGTCAAAAACATTGTTAATGTGCTTTCGAATGGTGGATTCACTTTTATCAAAAAGAACCGCCATTTGATTTGCTGTTATCCAAATTGTTTCATTCTGAATAAACGCATCGACGGAAACATCTTCCTCGGCGGACTTGTAAATTAAAAACTGAAATTCGTTACTCATACACCCACCTCGATTTCTGCGATAATCTTGTCGATTTCATCACGGAGAACCTGCTCTCTGGCAACAATCTCTTTGATTTCTGCATTGAGCTTCACAATGTCAATTTTCTCTCTGGTGTCCTCGGCTTCCACATAGGTTGAAACGGAAAGGTTGTAGCTATTTTCTTCGATTTCTTCATAGCTTGCCAGATGGGAGAAGTGTGCTTCCTCAGTTCGATTTGCAAAGGTTTCCACGATTCTGTCCATATTTGCCTGTGTCAGCTTATTGTTGTTCGTGACCTTGATGCACTCACTGGAAGCATCAATGAACAAGGTTTTATTATCCAGTTTGCCTTTCTTCAGAACCATAATGCAAGTCGCAATGGAAGTACCGAAGAACAGATTGCTCGGTAACTGGATGATACAATCAATGTAGTTGTTGTCAATCAGATATTTACGAATTTTCTGCTCTGCGCCACCACGGTACATGATACCGGGGAAGCAAACAATAGCAGCCGTGCCGCCTGTAGCCAGCCAAGACAGACTGTGCATGATAAAAGCAAGGTCAGCCTTGGACTTCGGAGCCAGAACGCCAGCCGGAGAAAAACGAGGGTCGTTAATCAGCAGCGGGTTATCATCGCCAGCCCACTTGATGGAATAGGGAGGATTGGAAACAATCAGCTCAAAAGGTTCATCGTCCCAGTGCTGCGGTGCAGTCAAGGTGTCCTCACAGGCAATGTCAAAATGGTCGAAACCTACATCATGCAGGAACATATTGATACGGCACAGGTTGTATGTGGTAATGTTGATTTCCTGTCCGTAGAAGCCGTTACGAACGGCATCCTTACCAAGCACCTTTTCAGCTTTCAGAAGCAGAGAGCCGGAACCACAAGCAGGGTCATAGACCTTGTTGATTTCGGTCTTGCCCACAGTGCCAAGTCTGGTCAAAAGCTCAGAAACATCCGCAGGGGTAAAGAACTCACCGCCGGATTTACCGGCCCCGGATGCGTACATGGTCATCAGATATTCGTAGGCATCGCCAAAAGCATCAATGTCATGTTCTTTCACATCGCCAAGGTTCATGTTAGCTACGCCGTGTAGAAGTTTTGCAAGGCGTTCATTTCTCTTTGCCACGGTAGAACCCAGCTTGTTGCTGTTCACATCAAAGTCATCAAACAGTCCTGCAAAGCTGCTCTCAGAAGAAGAACCCTTTGCAGATGCTTCGATGTGGTTGAACACACGCTCCAACGTTTCATTTAAGTTTTCGTCATTGTCTGCCGCCGAATTGACATTGCAGAAAAGTTCAGAGGGAAGGATAAAAAATCCCTTTTCCTCAACCAAGCCCTCACGAGCTTCCTCGGCATCTGCATCAGACATCCGGGCATAATTAAAATCGCCGTTTCCGGCTTCCTGTTCTCCAGCGTTAATATAATTTGTCAGGTTTTCAGATATGTATCGGTAAAACATCGTGCCAAGCACATAGTTCTTAAAATCCCAACCGTCAACGGCTCCACGCAATTCGTCAGCGATAGCCCATATCGCACGGTGCAGCTCGTCCCGTTCTTGTTCTTTCTTTGTATCTATCATTTGGGTTGCTCCTCCTCATCTGGTATAAATTCCAGAATATCATCTACCTTGCAATTCAAGGCAAGGCATATCTTTTCAATACTATCCAACGATATATATTTGTTTCGTTTTAAGCGAGTCAGTATATTAGCACTAAATCCAGCCTGTTCTGTCAATTCAGCAGGTTGGATACCTTTATCAATCAGCAAGTGAAAAAGTTTTTTATATGTTACAGCCATAAGAGCCTCCTTGCATGTAATTTACTATTCGTTATTATATCACGCAAATGTGAAATATTCAATCATGTGAGAATGTGCAAAGCCCAATTTTTGACACGATATATTAAATTCTCGTATCACATCTACATTAGGAAATGGTCATATATTCTTTTCACCTCTCATCCATCTCAAAAAAAGGTAAGATAATTCTCGTTATGTTTAGTTTTGCTTACATCAGGCTTTATAGAACTTAATTCTCAAGTTCTATAAAGTTCACTTATAAAAACCAGAATGGAAAGGATCAGTATCACTATAATCAGTATTGTTATTATCAGTATAGTTACATTGTGCTTTTGACAGTTCTTGAATTGTCAAAAGCACAATTCTGGAACTGTCAGAAATGCAATTCAAGAAATTGTCACATCAAAGAAATAAGGCTGACCTATTACAGTCAGCCCTAAGTAAAATTATATATTCTATTAGCAGAAAATCAGTTCTGCATTAACGATTTCCTCTGCCTGTGCTTTTAGACTACTCATGTGCTGCACCCAAGCAAGCTGTTGGGTTGACTTATCCGGAGCCGGATTTTTCTCCAGAAGTTCAGTCATTATCTGTTCCACTCTACGGTGAGCAGTTTCGTCAATTTCCCATAAATGCGGAAATAATGTCTCTGTTAGAATCATGTCATCTAAGAGTATTGGATTATTTTCCGCAAGAAAAACTCTGCGCATTCTACCGTACTTCCCAAGTGGTTTATCGCTTACATAGCTCAACCGAATATCAGGGATGAGATAATCACCACAACGGGTATAAGTCAAATTCTGTGTCATAGCAACTCCTTCAATCATTTTTTCTTTCACTTTCATTGTAATGGATGCTCCCCTAAAAGTGAAGTTTGTAGACTGGTTGTTTCAAGCGCAGCATATATCTTCTGATAAACTTTTCGTGACGGTCTGCGATTGCCTTCTTCAATTTTATAATAGTAGCTTGGTACAATCCCTATCCGTTCTGCAAAATCCTTCTGTGACAGCCCCAGAGCCGTTCTAACGCTCTTTAGCGCTTCGGTATAGGGTACAGAAAGGAAACGGGAGAAATCATCATAGAGTAAGGACGCTTCGATTTCCAAAACATCTGCCAGCTTAATAGCTACATCATAAGGAATAGGATGTTTTCCATTTTCATACATCACAACAGTTGATGGTACAATATCCAGCTTTTCCGCCAACTGTCTTGTTGTCATCTGTTTTCGCTGACGGTAGTACTTGAGATTGTCGCTCGGTAAGTTGGTCTTTGGCTTTTCTTCAAAAGGTATCGTTAAATGGAGTAACAGCTTGCCTTGATGAAATTCACACAACAATGTGTGATTGAAAATACCATTGCAAAAACGATATGATACTTGCAATCCCATTTTGTATGAGCTAAACTATTTACGTCCATTCTTAGGACCTCCTGTGCTATTTTATTTGTGGTTTTGCAGACCCACTTTTATTTTAGCACAGGAGTTCATACTTATATCTAAAGATCTGTCCTCCCCCTGCATAGCAGGGGGTTTATTTTTACTGTGACACAATAAAAAACGATCCTTCAGAACGTTATCATACGTTTCTGAAAGATCGTTTTCTTATATTTTTATAATGCTTCTGCAATTTCTCTCGCTACATATACACCACTTGCTGATGCATGAGACAGAGAATGAGTCACTCCACTTCCGTCCCCAATCACATACAGCCCCTTGTACATGGTCTCCAGATGTTCATCCAGTTCTACTTCCATATTATAGAACTTGA
>OGZS01000631.1_pt1 | contig 15340 bp, 10 predicted proteins | sample 1576901 | NCBI WGS metagenome assembly OGZS01 (sample SAMEA3541563, study PRJEB24748) | human gut metagenome | biome: human gut; feature: human-associated habitat; material: faeces | place: China | collected 2012 | reverse complement strand
GGCTTTGCCGTTCAAGATACAACAACTTCTTATACGACATTCATGATCTTAACTGCCCTCATCGGTTTAGCGGGTGGCAACTTCTCGTCCTCCATGGCGTACATTGGCAACTTCTTCCCTAAATCCGAAAAAGGTACTGCTCTTGGTATCAACGGCGGTGTTGGTAACCTTGGTATTTCTGTAATCTACTTCTTGGCTCCATTCGCTATGGGTTCTGCTGCATTAGGTAGCGTATTTGGTGTAACACCAGCTATCATCAAAGGTAACGCAGTATACCTTGCCAATGCGGCTTTCATGTGGATTGTACCACTTGTTGTTATCCTTGCACTTATGACACGTTTCATGGATAACTTACCACTAGAAAAACCAAATCCTAAAAATCTTGTACAAATCTTTGGGAACAAACACACTTGGGCACTTACATTGCTATACACTTGTTCCTTCGGTGCTTTCTCTGGTTATGCGGCAGCACTTGGCTTATTAGTAGGTAAAGAATTCCCTGAAGTTCCATTTGCGTCTATCGCATTTGTTGGTCCTCTTGTATCAGGTGCCCTTCGTCCTGTAGGCGGTTGGTTAGCAGATAAGATCAATAGCGGTACAAAAGTTACCTTTGTAAGCCTTCTCGGTCTATGTGCAACAACAGCGCTAATTGCAGTTGGCGTAGATATGCACAACTTCCCATTCTTCTTTGCTATGTCCGTGTTGACATTCGTATGCTGTGGCTTCGCAACTGGTGCTACATTCCGTATGATTCCTCACGTATTTGGCAATCCATTGCTTTCCTCTTTAATTACAGGTTTCGTTGCTGCCGTAGCTGCATACGGTGCCTTCATTACACCTAAAATCTTCGGTTTTGTATATTCCATGTTCGGCAATATTCACCCAGCCTTTGCTGTATTACTTGCATTTAACATTGTAACTGTAGCAGTGTGCTACTGGTTCTATGTGCGTAAAGGTGCAAACATGAACGTATAATTTTCTGGAACAGAAAATTTACGTTCATTGAACAGTACTACAAAATATAATTCACTTTTCTATACTAAGTGATAAAAGAAACCCCGCATCTCTCCTCCATACTTATCAGGTCTGCGGCCTAGGGCCTTGACCTCGTAAGTCGGATCGATGCGGGGTTCTCTTTTATGAGAATATAGTTGCGAATGCGATACTCATATATTGTGAATTATATTTTACGAAGTATAGTGCGTATATTAACTTTTCTCCCCTCAAAATTATAGCCTTCATTTTGAGGGGAGAAAAATGGACTGCAAGGCAGTCCATTCATTCTAATTTGACGATATATACCTTTATCTCTATAATATAAATAGATAGTCAGACGAGTAGGAACGTCAGGCGCATCTCAAAAACTAATTATCTAGGAAATGGCCTTTCTGTTTATCTAATTACACTTGGTAACGGAGGGCTATTTGCTTTTTGTGAGGCAAATAAGCGCTATAAGTGCTCCAAAGGAAATGACTAGCGTCAAGATTCCAGTAATAACTGTAATAAGTTCAAAGTCACTCATAAGCTCACCCCCTTCTATAACGAAGAGAGGCCCAACCTCGCCGACTACCTTAACAACATTATAAATTGAACAAATATACGATACAATAAGCAGTTATTTATCGATATATATGAATTAAATAATAAAGAAGAGCCTGCATTGCAGGCTCTTTTATTATCCAAAGATTTCTTCTAGTAGTGCGTCGTCGATGATGGTACCAACGTAGAAGTCGCTGAAGATGCCGTATTTTGCACTGGCTACTTCAAAGCGCATATCATATACGATTTTTTTGAATTGGATGTCGTCGTTACTGAAGATGGTAATACCCCATTCCCAGTCATCTAAGCCACAGCCACCTGTGGTGAATTCAGATAAAACGTCCAAGTATGTTTTACCAAGTTCACCGTGAGACTTCATCAAGGCTCCGCGTTCTTGCGGTGGTAGCATGAACCAATTATCATCACCTTCGCGTTTTTTACTCATATTATAGAAACAGATATATTTATCGCGAGGTACGTGAGGATATAGTTTTTGGTTAACTTCCTCTGTATCAAGTTTAGCCTTAACATAGGTGCTTACTTCTGTTACAGATGTATAAGAGTATGTTTGTACTAATACGCTTGCAATGGCAAGGCGGCGGAATTTGCGTTCTACTTGCGCCAAGTATTCAAGGGATGGACCAAGAATCCATAGGATTAAGTCCCCTTTTGCTCCATTACAATCATAGAATGCATAACTTCCTTCTTTAGCTTGATGTTTAGCTTCAAGGTCTGCTAAGAATGCTTTTAATTCATTGCGCGCTGCTGCTTTTTCATCCTCTGTGAAGCAGTTCCATGCGCTGAAATCCATGGCGAATACCATGTGTTGGCTATGCCAACCTTCTACTGTAGGGATTGCTTTTCCCATTATGATCACTCCTATCTACGGTGATTATATCAAAATAATAATGTATCTATATAACTAAGGAAATCAAAAGACTCCACTTACTATTATAGCATATAGAGTCTTTTCAATTTAGTTTCTATTGAGATTTTTTATTAGTACATTCTTTAGTTAAGACTAAACTTCTACTTTTATGCTGAGGATAATCCTATAGCTCTTAATACTATACTAACTCTTTTAAGCAAGTCACTATTTTACTTGTCATTCACAAGTTTTTCTACCAGTTCTTTTGCTTGTTTTACACCATCAGGGATTCCAATGCCATCAAAGGGCGTACCAATGAGGTGTAAATTGGGATAATGCTCTGCCACATGTTCACGAACAGCTTTAATGCCTGCGCGATGGCCTACATTATATTGAGGCATACAGTGAATGAGGCGATTGATGCGCACCCACTCTGGTTTGACAGAGAAACCCATGATATGTTGAATTTCTTTGACTGCCAATTCTGAAAGTTCCTCTTCGCTGAGTCGTTCTACCACGTCATTGCCAGGCTTACCGATAAAGACGCGTAACACCACCTTATCATCTGGCGTTGTTTGAGGCCATTTTTGATTAAGAATAGTACACGCTGTAAGAGGCGTATCTGTGTTTCTAGTAATGAGCAAACCTGATCCCTTGAGGTCACCATCAAAGGTGCTTTTATCAAAAGACATAATAGCAATGGCACAGCTAGATTGCTCCATGGAACGCAAAAAGTCAAAACCCTGATCATCCTTAAACCATTGTCTATACGTTGCCGGCGGCGTACTAATAATCACATGATCTGCCATAGATTGACGACCACAAGAATCGTTACACTGATTAACCACATCGATTGCATACACACCATCAACATATCGAATATCAGAAACTAGTGTACCTGTATGCAAGTGTACATTACTAGGCATAGCCTCAACGATAGCGGTAATCACGCTTTCAAGGCCGCCTGTCAATTGACGAAACATACCGGATTGAGCCGCTGTTCCCTTCCGACTTTCCATATCCGTTTGCGCCTTAGCAGACTGATGATTTGAACTAGTCTTTGTTACATGGTTAGAACTGCTTGCACGATTACTAGCAAAATTAGCTTGACTAGACTTTGCTTCGTGGCTTTCAAATTGACAATCTGTCATAGTACCTTTACCAGCACGAGGCACATCGCCTTCTGCAACAGCATCTTTAGCTGCTTTAGAGACACCTGCTTTGGAATGACTCATCTTAGCGGCCATCATACCTTTTACCATGTTCCCATATTTTTGTTCTACTTGAATAAAATGAGGGAATGTCGACAATAGACTAATTTTATAAATATCGCCACCATAGATGCCCGCTAATAGAGGCTCGATGAGTTTATCCATCATTTCTTGTCCTAAGTGGTATTTGAAGAAATGACCAATGGATACATCACCATTTTCATCGAGTTGGTATGGTTTCTTAAAATAATCTAAGCCCGCACGCAATTTACCAGACCAAGAAATGAGCGTTGCTTTCACAAAGGGCATCATTTCCGTAGGAATGCCCATGATGGAGCCGCCTGGAATTGGGTGGATAGAACCCTTATCATATACAAAGGCTTGGCCTGTTTCATTAGACACAAGGGTATCCCCTAGTCCAAGATCATGCACAAGATCTGTCATTTCTGTTTTACGACCCAAATAGGAGTCAGGACCGAGTTCCACTACGAAGTCATCCACACGTTGCGTTTGTATTTTCCCACCAAATCGTGGTGCTTGTTCATAAAGAGTAATGGTCCATTCTGGCTTTGCATGACCTAAATAATAAGCCGCTGTTAGCCCTGTTAAGCCACCGCCCACAATTGTTACGTTCACGAATGAATCCTTTCTATTATTGCACTCGCCATTGCTTGTAAAAATGTTTCATTACAATTTGGCATGGGTGCACGCATATATGTTGCGCCCTCTGCTTCAACGAGTTCTTTACACTCCACATCATTATCGTACAATACCTCAACGTGGTTGCTTACAAATCCAAATGGTACAAAAACAATGCGATTAGCACCAGTTTGTAAGGCTTCGTTGATAGCATCCTCTACAGTAGGGCCCAACCACTGACCATGAGGAGCTGCACTTTGCCACGCCACAGTCCATTTAAGTAATTTACAATGTTCAGCAATCTCTTTGGCGCTTTCCTCTAAAGCTAACGCATACGAATCGCCACCATGATTATTGATAAGAGGTATACTGTGCGCACTAAAAATAACGAATACATCTTTAGCATTATGCACACACTTTGAAAGTGCTTTTACCCAGTATTCCTTAAAAGTTGGTTGGTCCCACCAGGAACGAATAAAGTCGAATGTCACATTATCATAGTTTGAAATGGCTGCTTGCACTTGTTTTTCATAAGCTCCAGTACCGAGAGCGGTGAAGAATGGAGCTGTTACAATAGCGATAATATGCTCCACTCCTTGCTGGACTAAGCAGTCAACCGCATCTGCAATGGATGGTTTCATGTGTAAAAAACCAATAGCGGAAGGCATAGTTGGCAACAGAGTAAGCAATGCTTTATATTGGCACTCTGCCATAGTTTGAAGCTTAATATTTTCCCATTGACCGATTGTATCATAACGCTTAGTGAGATTTGTAATCTCTGCTTCCGTTGGTACACGGCCACGACGAATGCTCGTCATATAGGGTACTAAATCATCCTTACTTAAAGGGCTACCATAAGACAGGAATAATAATCCTTTTTTTTCTACTTTCACTAATTTACCTCTCTTGAGTCCAAATCTCACGACTACGTTCATGCACATAGTCCGTTAGCCAATGAAGTTTTTTAGGATCTGCCTCTGGGAATACGCCATGACCTAAATTAAAGATATGGCGCCCATAGCGAACGCCGTCGAGCAAGATGCGATCCACTTCGCGGGCCAATGTTTTTTCGTCTCCGAACAAATACGCCGGATCTAAGTTACCTTGTACCGTTTGTGTTACGCCGCGCTCGTTTGCCATAACGATGGAACTACGCCAATCAAGGGCAATGACATCTAAAGGCAAGTGAGACCAAATAGACACCAAATGATCCGTACCAACGCCATTCATGGCCATTGGCAAATGAGGATATTTAGCTTTCACAGTCTTTATGATCCGCTCCATATGAGGGTAAATTCCTTGTTTATACTGGTCTGCATTAACAGCACCTACCCAAGAGTCAAAGATTTGAAGTGCATTAGCACCCGCTTCGGCTTGCATGGACAAGTACGCAATGGACATGTCCGCTAGTTTTGTCATCAATGCATTCCACATATCTGGAGCACCGATGAGCATACCGCGAGTCTTATTGTAATTCTTTGTTGGACCCCCTTCGATAAGGTAGGACGCAATAGTAAACGGTGCCCCGCAGAAACCAATGAGCGGCACGTCGAGCATACCAGAAGTTAATAATGTAATCGTTTTCGCAATATAATCTACCTTTGTAGGATCAAAGGTTTCTAATTTATCCACATCAGCTATAGAGCGGATAGGCGTGCTAAATACAGGCCCCACACCAGCCTTGAGCTCTACATTTACATTCATAGCCACCATGGGGCTCATAATATCTTTGTAGAGAATCGCCGCATCGACGCCGTATTCCTTAACAGGTAATTCCGTAACGCGAGCACATAGCTCAGGTTCTTTTGTAATTTCAAATAAAGTATATTTTTCTTTGATTTTGCGGTATTCCGCTTGACTACGACCAGCTTGTCGCATATACCACACAGGCGTTACACCAGGGTTCTTTCCTTGGATCATGTCCAAATATGCTGTGTTCAAGTACCCAACCCCTTTCGTTCTAAATGTATACTAACACACTTGTGTAACTAAAACAGTTACTTTAGTTACAATCACTTACATTATTTATTCTTTAATAATCCCTAATAATCCCTGTGAAAGCATATGCCTCCACAGGGATTATTATTTCATTACCACTTTGATTTAACTACGACTCAATCTATGGCAATCGATGCCCATAATAGATTGAGCCATATCATATACGGAGCGTTGACAAGTAAAGAGCCAAATCTGTTGATTTTTCCCAAGCTCAGCCAATAATTCTAAAGCACTACGTTGACGATTTTCGTCAAAACGCACCAAAATATCGTCCAAGATAATCGGCAAGGATTCTACTTGATAAGAGAATACCTTGGCTAGGGCAAGACGCAATGCCAAGTATACTTGGTCAGCTAGACCACTAGACCAGAATTTAAGTTCTAGTCGTTCCCCATTGTTGTTGATAAGTGCTACCCCTTTATTGATACCTAGAATATCAAGCGTATACCTCTCACCAGTTAGTCTTTCAACATAAGAGGAGGCAAGCTCTAACATATGAGGTTGTTTTTCTTGTTCATATGATTGTTGAGCCTTATCCATACAATGACTTATCAATACTTGCGTAGCCCAATCTTCGAGAGCAGACTCTAATTCACTTTGTAAAGCCTCTCGTTCTTGCAACATTTGGTGTTGTTCCTGGTCAGAACCAAGTGTACGCATGGCTTCAACGATTTGGCCGCGACGCTCGTACAAGGTAGCCAATTTATCTTCGATAGAGGCTATTTCACGCTCAGAATGAGCCAATTCATCCAACCAGTTATCCTTGTTGGCTTCACGCAAACGACGGTAGAACAAGTCTTTATTCTCCGCATCAGGAGCAAGCAAATCAAGCTGCACTTGACTTTGCTTGTAGATGGTTTGCCACTGTTTATATTGGTCCTCATCGATAAGATGTTGACGATACTCGTTGGAACTTTCCATACCCGCTTTATGGAGCAGTTCTTGTTGACGAAGGAGTAGCTCTTTTTCCTTACGATGCCAATTATCGTATTCATTGCGGAAGCTTTTACGTTGTGCTTCCTTTTGTTCCCATACAATCTTATTTTGTTGGAAGTTCTTATATTGGTTATAAATGCGTTTTAGCTCTGTTGGAGATACTGGCGCCTCTATCCCAAGGTTATACCACAAAGCCATCGCTTGGTCTTCAATAATACGTAGACCTTCTTTATGCTCCGCCAAACGCTTTTCATAGCCTTCTATGGTACGTAGTTGCTCATGATATTGATCATATTCATGTTTGAGGCCAAAGAAATCATCTTCATCGAGACTCTTAGCCGCCCCTCGGGGTAACCAGTTTTGCCATGCTGCGAGAGCTTCATCGTAAATGCCTTGTAATGTATGACCTTCTTGAATCCAACGTTCAAGATGTGCCACCCCTTCTAAGGATGGTACAGGACTCGCTGTAGGCGTAGCAGCCTTGATCAAAGCCTCTAGCTGATGCTCTACATCGGATTTACGGGAGGATAAAATTTGTAACTCATAGTTTAATTTAGACACTTCAGAGTTACCATTATGAAGCCTCCATGTAGCATACCAGAATAGCCCCATAGATAGAATCAAGAAAATAAAACCACCTATAGTATATAATGCCGATTCAAGAACCAACAAGCCTGCTAATACTACTAATACAGCAATAACAGCACCTATACCACTAATGCGTTGTAGCCATTTTGGCAGAATTGTAGGCTGTGTATCTGAACCAGGACTATTCCGTCTAGCCTCTACTCGATCTATATCCATTAAGATACGATCTAATTCACGTTCTAAATATTCTTTTTTAGCTAATTCTTCTTCACTAAAGTTAGGTAAGGATGCCCCTTCAAGGTTCGCCGTCGGCACCTCATCGGTAGCCTCTGCAGGTTTGCGGTCTTGCCAATGTAAAAGTTGTTCTTTTGCGGTGCGCAAACGACTTGCCAAACGTTCTCCATCAAACCAATTGATGTCTTCTGCCATTGGCTCATCATGACGCCACGCAGAATGTAGGGTTCGTGAAAACTCCAATTGTTCCCTAACCTTACGGATGTACGCATCGCCTTCTTCGCACTCGCGGCGTAATTGCTCCCATTTAGCACCTTGTTGAATAAGATCTTCAATATCTTGGCCATAAGTTCCAAATGGGCTATCAGGACTAAAGTTGGCGGGCATCAATGCCGCTTCCTTTTCCTGCCATAATTGCATATTGTCACGAGCCCGTTTTATTTCTTCATCAAGACGTAGGAACTCATCACGACTCAAGGCGAGCTCACTATTATACTGCTGCATGTGCATACGCGCCTCTTCACTGCGACGATATGTATCCCATGCACGCAATACTACATCGATACCATCCCGATATTCCTTCCATTCTTTCAACTGATTTTGCAATTCCATTTCGGTTTGCTCCGTACTGTGAAAGACGGTTTGTAATTCCACATATTGCGCTTCATGCTCCGCCAACTGACTCAACTTTTGACGGTTTTCTTTAAGCTCATCCATCAATACATTGATGCGACGTTTACCATTCGAGGATGCTACAAGTAGGTCTGTAGCCCCTTTTTCAACATCCTTAACAGCTCCACCTAAGTGTTCTCCCCCTTCGGCGCCAAAGAATCGAGAACGAACCTCTACCTCTTGTAATACATCAAGGCCTTGTAGATCGTCTAATGTTAACGCAAATATGCGGTTATATGTTTTTTTATCGATGCCATGCCACCAATGTTGAGCCGGCTCTTCATGGATGGCAGGATGACCAGGGCTGTAAAAGTCTAACTGCTTACCCTTACGACCGATATAGTAACTTTCACCATTACGGTCCACATCAAGGGCCCCCGTCATAGGGCCATAAGCCTTATGAGTACCGCCAAATAACAAGGTGCGCATCCCTTCGAGCAAGGATGTTTTACCACTTTCATTAGGGCCATACATGAGTTGAACCCCATTGTCACCCGTGGTGAAAGACCAGTCGCGATACGGGCCAAATTCATCAAATCGTATACGTTTAATGTTCATCATTAGCCCCCATCAACACAGTAACACCTTCAATTTCACAACGTTTCAAAGCTCGTGCCAATAATTCATCACTCAATAAATCGGCATATGCGCCTAAGCGCTTAAATTCAGGACGATTACCCATGATTTGACGCGCAGTCTGTATCGCATCCCCATCTACCATATCGTCATAAGCACGCAAGTAATCACCTACTACATCTGTTAATAAACGTCGTTCAACTAGATTAATACTAGGTCGTGTATTAGAAATAATACGGTAAGGCATAACGAATATAGATTTGCCTTTCTCTTCATTTTGAGACTCTTGCAACCATAGTTTTCGAATCTCCTCTTGCGTACATAGGCGATGTAGAGGTCCCGTTCCGGACAAAACGAGGGATAGCAAGATGTTTTTCTTATGTTGCTTTCGCAAGTTTTCTTTTTTATGCCGCAAAATCTCTAAGAAATCTGTTTCATTTTGCATGCCAGCAATATCGATTTTGATTTCCTCAAATCGAACAGCACAGGTGTCGATAAATCTCAAATCACAATGACCATTATGAGATACGGATACAAGATAACATCCTTTAGGTCCATGTTCTTTACGATGCAATCCTTGCGAATTACCCGCATAAACTACGAGAGGTTCCTCGCTAAGAACTTGAGATTTATGAATATGGCCCAATGCCCAATAATCCATGGCAGCCTCTGTTAAATCAGTTAAGTTACAAGGTCCTGTTACATTATGATTTTCAGAGCCTACACTAGAACCTACAGTACCATGCATGACAGCAAGGGAAAACTCATCCCGTTCAAAAGCTCTGTATTGACGAGCATAGTTGTCGCTTTCATTACCATGACCACAACTAATGCCATATACGCCACCAATTTCTATATTATTAACGATGAGCGGGAAACGCTGTACCTGTTCGCTAGAAAATATATGGACATTATCTGGCATCTGCAGTTGCGCTCTCCAGCTTTCAGCAGGATCATGATTACCTTGTACCATATAAACATCAATACGATGCTCAGCCAAGCGATACATGGCGCGCACAAAACGGACTTGAGCCTCTAAATTATGGTCTTCGCTATTATAAATATCCCCAGCTGTTACGACAGCATGCACATGTTCTGTAATAGCAGTATCAATAATTTTATCTAAGGCTACATAGGTTGCTTCACTTACGGCGCGATCAACAGCATTGCTAATACCTGTAGCATATTGAAAGGGTGCCCCTAAATGCAGATCACCACAGTGTATAAATCGAAACGGCTGCATCTATATCCACTCCTCCATTAATATTTTTATTATAGTTATATATAGTAATTACAATAGTTTATTATACTACAAAACCTTAAAGATAAGTTAAAAATAACTATCATTTAGCATCAAAAAGATATAGTTAAACTAAACTTCTCTTAACTATTAATAAGTATAAATTATAAGATAAGCTCATATTCTTTTCTCATAAGATATGAACCATAACATGTTATTATTTTGTTAACCAATTCATGTATTAAGTTGACAATTTATACGTGAACGTTTACAATCAAATTGTCAATATATTATGTTTTTATTAAGTTAACAATTTACCGGAGGCTATTATGGCTTTGCCTATAGATCAACAACCATCCCAAGTGGGTACATACGAAAAAATTCTTACCATTGCAAACCGCATCATGAACGGCGGCGAAATTACAAAAGAAGAAGCAATCGAGCTGATTCATACTTCAGATGATGATACCATGATTCTACTCGCTATGGCTGATAAAATTCGCCAACATTTCAATGATAATTCTGTGGATGTATGCGCCATTGTTAATGCTCGGTCCGGCAAATGTCCTGAAAACTGTAAATTCTGTGCTCAATCCGCACACCACAACACAGGCGTTCAGGAGTATCCTTTCATGGATGAAGAAAGCATTCTCCAAGCAGCACGTAAAGCTAAAGAGGCTGGTGCAATTCGTTTTTCCATCGTAACAAGTGGTCGTAATACTAATAACCCTGATGAATTTGATCAAATCATCCATGTATTAGGCCGTATCAAAAATGAAATTGGTCTTGAAATCTGCTGTTCCCTTGGGTTGTTAACTTACGAACAAGCACTCAAATTAAAAGAAGTTGGCGTTACTCGATACCACTCCAATATCGAAACAGCACCTAGTCACTTCCCAGATATTTGTACTACACATTCCTACGAAGACAAAATGTTTACCATAGATAATGCACAAAAAGCAGGCATCCGTGTTTGCTCTGGCGGCATTCTTGGTCTTAACGAAACATTAGAACAACGCGTTGAAATGGCGTTCGAACTTAAACGTTTACATATTGACTCCGTGCCATTAAACATTTTGAATCCTGTTAAAGGGACTCCATTTGAAAGCAACGAAGCTTTACGTCCATTGGATATCTTACGTACCTTCGCTGTATTCCGTTTCATCTTGCCAAACGCATTGATACGGACTGCAGGTGGCCGCGAAGTAAATCTACGAGACTTACAAGCTTATGCTCTAAAAGGTGGCCTAAACGGTATCATGGTTGGTGGCTACTTAACTACTGGCGGTCGTTCACCTCAAGACGATCTCCAAATGATTCAAGACTTGGAGTTGACTCGCAATACAGCTCAAGTCTAAAAACCTCATATATACCATTCTCTACATCTAGAGGATGTAGTATATAAAATATTCCCTAATGCTTTATAAATATTTTACACATAAAAAGAACCATCTAGTTTGCTGTACTAGATGGTTCTTTTATTTCCATAATAAAATATAAATGGCTTGACCATTTGTGTTCCCCGCAATGGGCTCAGGATTCTCATTAAATTCTACATTCTCATACGGCGTCCCGTCTGACATGTACGCATCTACCTTCAATGTTTCCATGGTTCGATTATATCTACTGATATAAACTTTGTATCGCAATTCGTCGCCACCCAGTTCATTAACTCGCAGCCACAAAAGCGCATCGTAATCACTCTTCTGTACACTGTCATTGTCAATAAATAATTGGTTTCCTGATGCATCTGGTCCAACATAGTACCAGTCCGTTGCGTTAGTAGTCCCCCCTATACTGAGTAGCCACAAAAGTGTTAATATGGTGAATATTTTACTCATATGACTGCCCCTCTCATGCTATCGAGCTGTATATTTTATAAAAGCTTAATGTGGATAAACCTTTATAAAATATACAACTTCTCCTTTATATAATACCAAAATTGTCCCATATTTATCAACAATAATTAAAATTAATTACCATGTTTTTTACAAATATAAGAATTTTAAAGAAATTTATTAAATTTCTTCATTTTTAACTCATTTACCATTCCTATAATGATAATGTCAAATGATAGATAGAGGTAACAATTCCCTGGTTGCCGTACGTGTATTTATCTCCCGACAAGTAATACTAACCCCAAACCTACTACTTGTTTAAATACATGTTTCATTTGATATTAATACTAACACTCCCCTTACATGAAAAAAGGACTCCAAATGGAGTCCTTTTTTCGTTGTCTAAAAACTTCATAGAATACTAAAACATAAGCGGGTATGAATACTATTTACTTTGTAAACCACGATAAACGAGTTCAAAAATAATTTTCTGAGCTTCTAACCACTTATCGCTCTGAGACCACTTGTATTCTTTATTAATAGCGTATAGTCCATGTACTAAAAATACAAAAACGGATACACCCACATCAAATGAAATCCCAAGTGCTTCTGCCATAACGAGCCCTTGCCGATCTTTTTCATGCCGTATAATGCGTTGTAATACATATTCTGCAATTTGCTCATCTAGAAATAAAGGTAAATACTTTTTATGTCGTATAATACGCTGACATAACGGCAGTCTATCAAAAATAGAATCGTATGCTTCTCTCAATGACACAGAATCAGAAGCAGCTGATAAGGTTTTAGCTATAGTTTGTAAATTATTATTATCTACCATTCCTGGCTTTGAATAAGCGATTGCATCATCCACTAAATCATCAACAATTTCCATAATATTACTATAGTGTAAATAAAAAGTAGAACGAGTTATACCTGACGTTTTACACAACAATGTTACTGTTACAGACTCAAAAGAATGGTTCTCTAAACAACTAAGCAACCCTTCTTTTAACAACCTACGTGTCATTTCTTTTCGAGTTATCATAAAACCTCCAATATAGACACTTTTATACAATGTGTCTATTAATAAACATAGTGTTAATTATTGTTGAGACTAGTATAACAAAACAAGGTACACTAATTCTAGAGATTACAAATAATAATCTATTCAATTAAATCAATAATAATTCAATTAAGGAGATAACTATGACACAATATACTCACATTCGAAATGCAACGGGAAAATTAACAATAAAAAACACAACATTTCTTATTGATCCATTCTTAGCACCAAAAGATACTTATCCTGGCTTTGAAGGTACATTTAACTACCAACAAAGAATGCCTATGGTTGATTTGCCTGTATCAATGGATGAGCTATTAAACGATGTAACAGCAGTAGTAGTTACACATACACATCTTGATCATTGGGATGATACTGCAGTTAAATCTATTCCAAAATCACTTCCAATTTTTGTACAAAATACAGCGGACAAAGAACTTATTACTACTCAAGTTTTTAACGATGTACGCATCATTTTTGAAAGTCTAGAGTTTAATGGTATCACATTAAGAAAAACAGGTGGCTCACACGGCACTGTAGAAATGTATGCCAATCCAGTTCTCGCACCATTAGCAGGCGATGCGATGGGCGTTATTTTTGAAGCAGCAGACGAACCAACTGTGTACCTTGTAGGCGATACAGTTTGGACAAGTGATGTAGAGAAGGCCCTCCTTCGCTTCGACCCTAACGTTATTATTATGAACACTGGATATGCTCAAATTTTAGGCTTTGAAGATAGTATTATTATGGGTACAAAAGATATTGGCCGCATGGTGGTACGTAAACCAGAGGCTAAAATTATTGCGGTTCACATGGATACAGTTAATCATACTGCAACAAGTCGTAAGGATGTGCGCAAATTTATCAAAGGCACCAACATTGAAAGCCATGTAGCAGTACCTGAAGATGGTGAAACCATCACACTTTAATAGGTCTAAAACAATTAGTACATTATACTACGGCTAATACAAGACTAGTAAAAAATCTATCCACAAACAATAAAAAACACCCTCTTAATTCTAATAGTCATAATAACTATAAGATCTATAGAGGGTGTTTTTATACTTAACTACAAATTATAATCTACCAAAGGATAAACTATTTTACTTCAGCCCAACCTAAAGCAGCACGTTTTTCATCGATATCTGCCAAGATTTTCTCAGCTACTTTAGCAGGATCCGTATTCACATACATAACAGAGCCTAAGATATCTTTAGTGTCTTCTTTGAGCCATTTTGTAACGGCATCAGAGCCTTGTGTAGGTGGCTCAACGCAGTGGTAAGAGTTAATCCCCATCAAGCGGAAGCCAAGAGATGCATCGATACCTTTTTCGTTTGACCATTCTGGGCTAGACATTGCAAATGGCAATTGAGGTAAGTTAAGACCAAGTTCTGCCGCAATACCACCGAAGATGCCGGAGGAACGCGCATTATCTACACATTCACCCACATGCCATACTGGTGGTTGATCATCGCCCAAGAACTCTTGCAATGCAGGGCTACATTTCTTGTTAGCATCTGTATTACAATAGCCAAGTTTCATCAATGGGAAGGATGCACAACCGTTTGTAAGGATGATGCAGCCATTTTTAATAAGTGTATCAACAATATCTACAGTTGCCTTTTCATAGATAACGCGAGGGTTGGAACAACCTACTACGTTAACGATACCGCGAACTTTACCAGATTTTAAAGCCTCTGCCAATGGTTTGAAGGAACCATAATGTTTAACAGTGGATTCTGGAGAGAAGCCAACTTCTGCTGTGATTTCGTAAGGCGGAATGAATACAGGCATACCTTTGCGCAATTCATGAGCTTCAAGAGCACGATCCAAGATTTTGCGAGCCAATTCTTTTGTTTCAGCCAAGTTAGTATGATGATGATCGTAACCGATGTGTTCTGCACCTGGTAAACGAGCTGCATCAGATGTAGTAATAAC
>OGZS01000600.1_pt1 | contig 16455 bp, 9 predicted proteins | sample 1576901 | NCBI WGS metagenome assembly OGZS01 (sample SAMEA3541563, study PRJEB24748) | human gut metagenome | biome: human gut; feature: human-associated habitat; material: faeces | place: China | collected 2012 | reverse complement strand
TCTTACCAAAAAGGAGTTATTTTTTACCAAAAACACAAACTATTTTACACTACCCTCAATGGTTCTGCTGCTTTTGTGTATTTATTTTTCATTTATTTAACTGTCATTACTCTGCATTTCTTTTTGTAAAATGCAATACCATATTTCAAAATATGCTCTACTCCCTCTTCCAGCAGCTGCTCCTCGTATCGTCTGTCTTCTATCTGTTTTAATGCCTCTTCACTGACAGCTTCCAGATTCCCTGTTTCGGCATATTTTATTTCTATAATGATTCCTGTTTCCTGATCTTCTGTTTCTATCAAAATATCACTGTATCCATCACCCGATTCTTTATTTGATGACACACTCCAGCTCTGCTGAAATCCAAGAATTCCAAGTAAAATCCCATGATAAAAATTCTCTTTCATCTGTTTTTTTACAAAGGTATCCCGAATACTGATGGTCCTTTTCAGATAATTGTTCAAACTTTGTTCTACCACTTCGGAATTTCCATCTTTTAGTGCATTACAGAATTTTTCAAGTGCTTCTCCATTCTCAGAAACAGTTTTCTTAAAATATTCCATAATCTGTGTCAGAAAAATATTACGTATTTCCATATTAGGAATGGTAAGCATGAACGTATTTGCATCTTTTCTTCCGGTCTGTGTGAGATATCCCGTAGTAAAAAGAACACTCCACAGGTTTTCAATCGAAGCATACATATCCTGATATGTCAGTTCCTGATGAATCTCCTTTACAATTGTTTCTCCTGCTATCAGTTTCTCAATTTCCTTTCTGACCGTTCCCTTATCAGTCTCATGAATAAAGCGTTTCACCGCTTCATTACTGCTGGTATTAGACCAGTAATTCTGTGGTTGCGCCATATGGTTTATACGCAATTCATCACAATAATTTATCACATCCCATGGACAGTAAACCTCTACATTTCCAAACCGATATCCGTCATACCACATTTTTATTTCATCATAATGCTCAGAAAGCTCATAATATTCCAATATATTCTTTACATCACTGTCTGTAAATCCAAAATATTCATCAAACTGTACATCTGCCACTGACAAAACTTTCAGATTATTTAATCCTGTAAAAATACTCTCCTTTGAGATACGCATACAGCCTGTAAGCACAGCAAACTTCAGACTGTCATTTGTTTTTAATGCATTTTCAAACAAGTTACGGATCAGCAGAGTCATTGAATTGTAATATTCCAATTCAAATGCTTTCGCCAGAGGCACATCATATTCATCAATCAATAAGATAACTTTCTGACCATGATGTTTCTCCAGAAGTTCTGACAGAATCCTCAGACTGCTGCACAGAACAGATTCCTTCATATCCGGCAGAAGCAATGATTTGAACGCATCCTTATCATATTCTGTCAAACGTTCACTGTCCAATAAATACTGGAATCTACGCGCCTCACCATTTACAATCTGTATTGCCATATCACAGGCTTTTTCATAAGTTTGCGCACTGATACTCTTCAGGGAAATAAAAATCACAGGAAACTTTCCCATATATTGTTCGCAAAGATAAACTTCTCTGGAAATTCTTGTGCCTTTAAAGCAGTTCTTATCACTGTTTAATTCAAAAAATGCTTTCAGCATACTCATATTCAGTGTTTTACCAAATCTTCTCGGACGTGTAAACAGATTCACCTCCGCCCAATTATCCAGAAGTTCTTTGATAAGCATCGTTTTATCTACATAGTAGAAATCTTCTGACTGAATCTTTGCGAAATTTTCTATTCCTATTGGAAGTTTCTTTTTAATTTGTTTCAATAGACACACTTCCCTTTATATTTAATATATTAAACTCTAACTTTCATAAAGTGTAACATATTGTTATTGAATTCGTCTATCAAAATTTCTTTACATTCCACAATGTTTCTATTAATACCAAAGTCGATTCCTGTATATCCGTAGTTCTTCATTGGAGCAAAAATAGAGATTACCAGCTATTTAACCACTGACAATCTCTATTTTTTTATCAATCAGATCACTCTGAAATCTCAACAATTATTCATATAACAGAATGTCACTCTTTAGCAATTTAACAAGAGAAATCTTTCATTCAATCGGCTCGAAGTCTACAGCTCCATGTTTACACAATGGGCAGATATAATCTTCCGGAAGTTCATCGCCTTCGTAGATATATCCGCAGACTTTACATACAAATCCTTTCTTACCTTCTGTTTCCGGTTTTGGTTTTACATTTTTCTGATAGTAGGTGTAGCTCATTGTCTCCTGGTCACTTACCACGCGGGCTTCTGTCACACTGCAGATGAACATTCCGTGAGTTCCCAGATCTACATACTGCTCTACTTTCAGGGACATAAATGCGTTGATATATTTGTCCAGGAATATCAGTCCGTTATCAGAACGATTCACCTTCTGTCCCGCAAATTTATCCACGCTTCTTCCACTCTGGAAACCAAACTGTTCAAATACAGAGAACGGAGCTTCTACAGAGAGACAGTTTACATTCATTACCCCTGTCTGCTTGATAACATGGTGAGAATAATTTGTCTTATTGATATTAACTGCAACGCGGAACGGAGAGTCTGTCAGCTGTGTAACTGTATTAACGATCAGTCCGTTATCCTTTTTACCGTCATTTGATGTCACTACATAGAGACCATAACCAATGCGGAATAATGCTGTCATGTCATTTTTATTTGCCAGTTCATCATTCTTTGCAATATATTCCTTACAAAGCTCGGAAGCCATTGCTTCCATCTGATCTCTGTTTTCCTGATTTACTGCGGACATAATCTTCACTGTAGTGTCCAGCCAGTTGATCTTCTTACATTCAGAAAGCATATTTTTCATTACTTTTGCTGCCAGAGGTGCCCAGGAACCATTTTCAATAAGACCTACCGTACGGTTCTGGAAATTATGCTCCACCAGACGGGTAATAAAGTCATTCATAAACGGATAGATTCCCGCATTATAAGTAGTAGTTGCCAGTACCAGCTTACTGTAACGGAATGCATCACTGAGTGCCTGAGACATATCGTCTCTTGCCAGATCATAAACAACTACCTTCGGACATCCCTTGCTCTTTAATTTCTCAACAAACTGATTAACTGCTTCTTTGGTATGTCCGTATACAGAAGTATATGCAACTACGATTCCTTCTTCTTCTGGTGTGTAAGAGGACCAGGTATCATAAAGACTGATATAATGTCCCAGATTTTCAGTAAGTACCGGACCATGTAACGGACAGATGATCTGGATATCCAGCGTAGCTGCTACTTTCAGAAGTCTCTGTACCTGTGCACCATATTTACCAACAATACCGATAAAGTATCTTCTTGCTTCATCATCCCAGTCTTCTTCCACATCCAGAGCGCCGAACTTACCAAATCCATCTGCTGAAAAAAGAACTTTATCTGTGCTGTCATAAGTCACCATAACCTCTGGCCAGTGTACCATTGGCGCAAATACAAAAGTAAGATTGTGATTTCCCAGACTCAGTGTAGAACCATTCTCTACTTCCAGTTTCTGCCCTTCCAGATCCAGTCCGAAGAAATTTTTGATCATTACAAATGTCTTCGCATTGGCTACTACTGTAGTGCCGGGATATACTTCCAGAAAGTTCGCTACATTTGCTGCATGGTCAGGCTCCATATGCTGAACGATCAGATAGTCCGGCTTACGTCCGCCCAGTGCCTGTTCAAGATTATCCAGCCATTCATGTTTGAAATTGGCATCTACAGTATCCATAACTGCAACCTTGTCATCCAGAATCACATAGGAATTATATGCCATTCCGTTTGGCACTGCATACTGTCCCTCAAACAAATCTACCTGATGGTCATTAACTCCGACATATTTAATGGTATCTGTAATCTTCATATTTCTGCCCTCAATTCTTTCTTTATAGTATATCGTCTGTCCGTTACTATTCAGCAATCTGCTGTCACTCAACGTTAATAAGTTATAGTTGCTATGCATCCTTAATTTGTTTATGTTTTTATATTATACTATTTTAATCCGATTTTCAAGTCCTTTTGGTAATTTTTTTCATAATGTAGTTATAATCTTATACAATGTCTCCACGCTGTACGGCAGTATCCTCTCATCTAATTGAAATTTCGGATGATGCAGAGGATGATTTTCTCCTGGTATTCCCGCAAGAAATACTGTGAAAAGTCCTCTGGTTTCTCTAAAATATCTGTATGCGTTGTCACCGGAAAGAAACAACTCATCTTCTCCTTCCAGAACAAATTTATCTCCGAATACTTCTGCACCCACTACCTTTGCTGTCTCTGTAAGTTCCTCATCATTGGCAAACGCATATACCGGATCTTTTGGAAATTCCATACGGATCTGTGTGCCAGTCTGCTTTTCAATTTCCTGCAGATTTCTCTCCAGCTCGTGCTCAAGTGCCATGTAAGTTTCTTCATGAACTGCGCGTATATTTCCGTTTAATACCACATGGTCTGCAATAATATTCGTATATTCACCGCCATGGATCGTACCCGTACCCACAATATATTTTCCTGCATCCGGATGCTGTTTTCCAAAACTTTCATTCAAATCATGAATGGCACTTATCACTTGAGCAGCTGCATAAATTGCATCAATCCCCTTATCCGCTTCACACCAGTGACTGGATTTTCCATGAACATGAATCTGCATACTGTTGATCATGGAAGATGCCTGTCCCTGATGCACTGCCATTCCAAATGTCATGTCCGCTGCGTAATGAAACATCAGAAATGCATCTGCTTTCGGATTCTCTAATGCTCCGGCCTGAAGCATTCTTTTTGCACCTTCACCAATCTCCTCTGCAGGTTCAAAAAGGAACCGGAGCCTGACCGGAAAATTTTCCTGCATTCTTTGCTCTTCTGCCACAATTTTTGCAAGGATCAGTGCTGCTGCCAGGATCATATCGTGACCGCAGGCATGCATACATCCCTGATTTACTGATGCATATGGTAGATTTGTCTGCTCCTGTATGGGCAATGCATCCATCTCCGCCCTGAGTACAACCAGTTTCTCCCTGTTTCTCAGAGATGAAAGTTCCGCGATCAATCCTGTAGGTTCTATCGGCACAATCTCATATCCCAGTTTCTCCAGATATTTCCGGATATATGCAGACGTCTCCACTTCCTGAAGTGCCAGCTCCGGATGTTGATGAAAGTAATGTCTCAATGTGATTAATTCTTCCGTATATTTTTCTATATTCATCTGTTTTCCAACCTTTGTTCTCAGGGATTACCATTTTCATCTTCCGACATACTCAAAACCGCATTCGGACGTTCCAGGCAGAACTTCTGTATCTCTTCCAGAAATCTCTGACCGTATTTCTTTAACTTATTCTCGCCCACACCGGAAACCTCCAGCATTTCTTCTTCATTTGATGGACATTTGATGCACATATCTATCAGCGTCTTATCACTGAACACGATATATGGAGGCATGGCTTCCTCTTTTGCAATTTCCAGACGAAGTTTCCGCAGGGCTTCAAATAAATCGTAACCTGCTGCCGTAAGCGCATCTGTACTGCGTTTTCTGACAGATTTCTGGGGCTTTTTCTTTTTATCCGGTTCTTTTTCCTCGTAAGTACGCATGATCACGTGAGTATTTTCATCTCTTAGCGGAGAAATATCGCCCAGTTTCAGCACACTGTAACGTTCCTGTGTCTGATAGAGATATCCCATCTCAGTCATCTGGCTGATCAGTGCCCTGAGTTCTGCCTCACTGTGATCATTCAATGCTCCATAAGATTTATACTTATCTGCTCCAAGCTCCCTCAACCGGGCTCTCTTAGCCCCCAGCAGAGTACCAAGCACAATTGTCAGTCCATACCTTCCTCTCGTCTCAGCCACACAGTTCACTACCCACTTCGCCTCTCTGGTCATATCTGTCTCATGGTATTCTCTGTGACAATTTCCACAATTATCACAGGGACCGAAGGTCTTTTCACCGAAATACTCCAGAATATAATTTCTCAGACATCCTGTTGTTTTACAATATCCTTCCATGATCTGAAGCCTTCGTATATCCCTCTGACGAATAAAAAATTCATCCTCTTCATCCACATCGGAAAAATCTTTGTTATCCAGAAGCATTCGGTCGATCATAACATCCTGTGCGGAAAACAATAGAATGCACTGGGAATTCTCTCCGTCACGCCCTGCACGTCCTGCCTCCTGATAATAATTCTCCATACTCTGCGGCATATTGTAATGGATCACATACCTCACATTGGATTTATCAATCCCCATTCCAAATGCATTCGTTGCAATAATAACAGGGGTTCTGTCATAAATGAAATCCTCCTGATTCTTTTTTCTGGTTTCATTATTCAGTCCTGCATGATATCTGGTAACAGCAACTCCTTTTTGGAAAAGCAGTTCAAAAAGATTGTCCACATTTTTTCTTGTAGAGCAGTAAATAATCCCGCTCTCTGTTGGATGTCTGTCTATGTAATCCATCACAAAATCGTCTTTTCGCCGGATATTTTCCACGCTGTAATATAAATTCTTTCTGTCAAACCCGGTGATCACTACTTTCGGATCTTCCAGATTTAGAGTGCAGAGAATGTCGTTCTTTACTTCCTCTGTTGCAGTTGCGGTAAAAGCACTGACGATCGGACGACCGGGAAGATTTTTTACAAAGTCTACGATTTTGACATAGCTTGGTCTGAAATCCTGGCCCCACTGTGAAATACAATGTGCCTCATCCACTGTCACCATGGAAATCTCCACCTGTCTGGCAAATTCCAGAAACTCATAATTTTCCAGACGTTCCGGTGCAACATAAATAATTTTGTATCTTCCTCCTGCTGCCAGGTACAACGCCTTGCTAATCTGACTTTCCGACAGTGAAGAATTGATAAATGCGGCATGTATTCCCGCTTCATTCAAAGCCTTTACCTGATCCTGCATCAGTGAGATCAGAGGAGAAATTACAATCGTAATTCCTGACAGCATCAGTGCCGGTACCTGATAACAGATGGATTTTCCGGCTCCTGTCGGCATGATTGCAAGCACATCCCGGTGTTCCAGAATGGACTCCACAACACTCTCCTGCCCTTCTCTGAAGGTATCATATCCAAAATAAGTCTTTAAGGTTTGTACTGCCTGTCTGTTCACCTGAAGCCTCCCTCTGCATTTTAATCTATTTTAATCTCTTTTTCAGCTCCTGAATCAGTTCGGAATAGTCTCTGTGCTGCATCTTCGGAAATGCCTTGATGATACGCCCCTGACCGACAACGGTATGATTGGTAATAGAACTGGACAGTTCCTCAAACTGAGCCTGAAGCTCCGCTCTTTTTATACGAAGCATTTCGATAGATTTTTCTCGCTGTGCGGCAGTTGCATCACGCAGTTCTGCTGCTGCAAGAGTTGCCTGAACCTTTCCTTCTCCCACTTTCTGTGCTGTGCCAATCGTAGTCGTAGCCAGTGTATCACTCAGTTTATCACTTACAATTCTCAGATCTGAGCGAACCTTATCCAGTCTGGTAAGCTTTTTATTCAGTCCCTGGATCACTGCTACCGTCACAATAAAATCTGTCAGATACACAGCATACAAAACTGCTATCACAATCCATTCCCAAGTTGCAGGTGTATGTAACGCATGTGCCTCTACATACTTCTGGAAAACTTTTACTACCATAACGATAGCCAGTCCCCAGATCAGAGAAAACTCCAGGCAAATGTAGCCATGAAAATTGAAGGGTTTATCTGAATAATCCCACCATCTTGCGTGGAAACACACATCCAGCAGCCAGCCTGCAACCAGCTCCACCGCAGTTGCCAGAACAATTCCAAACACAAAAATCATTCCATCACTCATCTGACGCCCGCTGCCCTGAATTGTATTGAGCAAAGCAAAAACAGAAAGCACCCCAAATCCATATACCGGGCAGACCGGTCCATTCAGGAAACCTCTGTTTATAACTTTTCCCAACGCTACTGCATGAAAAATAACTTCAACGACCCAGCCGCCAAAAGAATAAATAAGAAAATACAGACATATCTGAAAATACGTCATTCCACAAATCATTCGTTGCTCCTCCTTGCTTTCATCAAACCACTTTTCATATCCCATTATCACAGTTCAAACAGAAAACTTACCTGATTCAGTTAAACTTACCCTAGAGTGTGTCTGAAAAATCATTCCCGCAATCTGCACGCCCCACTTTGCGGGATATTTCACCCAAATTCAGTTGCCGTAGCCCGCTACGGCGCCCTCATCCGGGCAAAATATCACACAAATTGTGACGCACATCTTGCAGAAAGCCTTTTTCAGACACGCTCTAGACTGTTTTGTAATGTACTGATCAGTTCCTCTATAACAATTGGCTTGGATAAAAATCCATTCATACCACATGACAGTGCTTTCTTTCTGTCTTCGTCAAAAGCATTGGCAGTCATGGCAAGGATTGTAATTCCCGCCAGTGAAGGATCATCCAGTGAACGGATCCGCTCAGTAGCCTCATATCCATTCATTACAGGCATCTGCACATCCATAAGCACCAGATCATAATCCCCGGGCCTTGAATTCCTGACTCTCTCCACAGCCTCTGCTCCATCTTCCGCTGTATCAACCTGAAAACCATATTCACTAAGGAGCGCTACTGCAATTTCACGGTTCAGTTCATTATCTTCCACAAGCAGTATGCGCCTGTCTCTGAAATCTGAATCTGCTGCCGGAAGAATATTATCCTCTGCCTCAGCCTGCTTCTGGCCGATTGCAGCCATCAGAGTCTCTCTGATATCTGACATAAACATAGGTTTGGCACAGAATGCAGTCACCCCGGCTGCCCTGGCTTCCACTTCAATATCTGACCAGTCATAAGCAGTCAGGATAATGATCGGCGTATCGTCACCAAGACTGCGGATCTGACGGGTAACTTCAATGCCGTTCATATCCGGCAGACGCCAGTCAATGATATAAGCGTGGAATGCATCACCCATTTCCACAGACTGCCGTGCGCGGAGAACAGCCTCCTTACCGGAGAGTGTCCATTCCGAACGCATTCCAACCTTTACAAGCATCTTAGTCACACTGTCACAGGTATTGAAATCATCGTCTACTACCAATGCCTTCAGACCTTCCAGTTCTGCGATTTTCTCTATACGGTGATTCTCAGGCTGGATCCGCAATGGCAGACGGATAATAAATTCAGTACCTTTGCCCTGTTCTGTCTGAACCTCAATGGTTCCGCCCATCATATCCACGATGTTTTTGGTAATGGCCATGCCCAACCCTGTACCCTGAGTCCTGCTCACAGTGGAAGTCCGCTCTCTCTCAAAAGGAGAAAAGATCTTCTGTACAAATTTCTGACTCATGCCGATTCCGTTATCCTTTACCCGGATTTCGTACAGTTCACAGCCTCTCTGTGTACCCGGATACTCTCTCAGCCGGACAGAAACGGTTCCGCCTGCAGGAGTAAACTTGATCGCATTGGACAAAAGATTCAGCAGCACCTGATTCAGCCTCGTCTTGTCACAATAAACATCCTCATTGGTAACATCCATGACATCCATGTAAAGCTCCAGCTGTTTCGCATGGATCTGTCCGCTGATAATGGTTTTCAGATCATGAAGAACCTCTGACAGACTGACTTCCGTTTCTTCCAGATGAATCTTTCCGCTCTCAATACGGCTCATATCCAGGATATCATTGATCAGTGAGAGCAAATGATTACTGGAGGAAAGAATCTTACCCAGATAATCCCGTACCCTTTCTTTATCATCAATGTTGCTTACAGCCAATGTGGTAAAACCAATGATTGCATTCATTGGTGTCCGGATATCATGAGACATATTGGAAAGGAAGGTGCTCTTTGCCTTGTTTGCAGTCTCCGCAGAGCGAACCGCCTCAGAAAGCGCCTGATTCATTTTTCTGTCAGAGGTACGATCTGACAGAACCAGGATATATTTCTTTTTTCCGTTTACCTCGCTGCCCATTGCAACATTATGAAACCAGCGGTGTTCTCCTGTTTTCTGATGAACATATTCAAAATCCCATTCCTGCTGCTCATGAACCTGGATTTCTTCCAGATAATTCTTCTCCGGATCTTCAACATCCTTAGGATACAGTTTTCCCAGAACACAAATATCTTTACGGATCTGTTCTACTTTAATTCCCAGCAGTTTTTCCACATTGGGACTGACGTAATCTGCTTTATATGTTTTGGCATCCAGCATCAGGAAAACGTCATCCACACTCATTGACAGCTTTTGAAACAGCTCGTCCCTGTAAAGAATCTCCGTATCCTTTCTCTTCAGGTTTACCTTGTTTTTCCAGAGAATAATTCCAATAAAAAGACCGGCAACACACACCGCTATTGCACTTACAAGCAGCATAGTGCTACGCTGCAGAACATTCATACTGGCATTAACGATGTCAGCCTGGACAAGTCCCAGAAAGATCCAGTCCTGAGGTTTGGATTTCTCATAGACCAGATAGTAATCCTTTCCATCCAGATTTATCAGCATTGCATCTGTATGTCCTTCCTTAAACTCTTCTGAAAGTTTAAGGATCTCTTTTTCAGACATATTGGAGTGCTCTCTCAGAATCCCAAAGAAATTATACACCTCTCCCCATGAATCAGAAGAATGATCCACAACAACACGACCATCCGGATGAACCACATAACTCTGGGCATTTCCATTGAAAGCAGAAATATTCAGCACATTTACGATATCTGAGTTTTCATAGGCAATGGCAATTGCATCATATTCAAAGCCCTGATAACTTCCATGAGGCTTGGGAGTGGCAAAAACAAGGAGCTGGGATTTTCCGGGAACTGTTGCATTGGTTATCACATCATTTCCCTTCCGGATCTCATCTTCAATATTTTCCTGTAATCCCAGATAGCCGGTTTCACCTGTTACCATCTTATAGTTCCCGTCCGCTGACAGGAAATAAAAATCTAAAAAGCCTGCATCTTCCTGTGCTTTCTCTATATACTCACGAATTTCACTTTCATCGGAAGTATTCTGCAGATATTCCCCCCATATATGGAGATAAGTCAGATTCTTATTTGTCAGCTCACTTAGCATATTATCAGACTGATGAAAAATTTCTGTCAGGTGAGAAACACTTTCCTCATAAACAGTCTTCGATACAAACCCCAAATATTGGAAAACAGTCAAAAGGATTCCAACGAATAGGGCAATAAGAACTGCTGCATTCCATCGTTTTCTCACAACCCGTTTCTTTCTGTTTGTATTATGATTCTTAACATCCATTCTTCTCACCTCAGAGTAATGTAGTCTTCAGGCTCTGCAAGAATGGCATTACCATCTGAAACATATGTTGTCCAGGTATCTTCCACAGAGGTATCCCCTCCGTCAAATGCAATATTTTCCTCTGCCGCATAAGCTTCCATATATTGTGGTGCTGCAAGGCAGGTCACAGTAAAAGCATCCTTGTCCTGAATCTGTTTTCCATTCTTTGTAACTTTACTCAATGTATAACCATCATCCGTTTCCGTGACTTCTACAGAAATACCACTGAACACAGGCAGAGAGCCGCGGTTAAAGGGGATAAAGCCTCCCTGGTAGCCTTCTACGAAGTTTCTGACCGTTTCCTTCAGTTCTGCCCCACTCATTTCGCTGCTGTAAGCGAAAAGCTCGTTTGGCATAATCATGTTGCCCGCCATTTTTTCTGTATAACCGGCCTTCAGTACATTTCCCGTAAAGCTGTTTCCTGTTGCAATCAGCACATCCGTCCCATAAATACCGCGCAAAGTGTTTGCCATAACAGAATAGGCTTCATTGCCTCCGCTGGTATGGAAACGATTGGAATAAGTTTTCTTTGAATCCAGCACAATATCCTCAGAAGTGGATTTTTCTTCAAGAAGCTGGGTATTAAATGACTGATAAGCCTGCTCTGCATCGTATTCCCCTGAGATCATCTTAGACACCACATCCCTGGAAATGGAAAAAAAGTCATTTGACGCAATACGGATATACATATGGTTTTCTTCAATCACAGGTTTCACATCCTTCAGATATTCCGTAAGCCGGAAATCCACATCCTGGCTATAGCTTAACAGATCCTGCCCATCATAAATGATCCGGTTCTGCGCATCCTCTGAAAGCATTGTGCTCAGTACCTTCATTGCTTTCTGCCGACGTGTTTCATCCTTTGTCAGGTCACGGTTTAAAGCTATCTGGAAATATGGTGTAGTCATCAGCCACTTTTCGCCGTTCTGCTGAAAGAATGGCAGGAATGTTGTGTTAATGCCCTGATCCTGGAACATTTTTACACCGGCAGAACTGCCGAAATACATGGCAAGCTTACCACTTTTGTACATCTCAACCACATCATCATAATTCATATCCAGATCATCCTGGCTCAGCCCTGTATCCTGAATAAACTGCTCCATACGTTCAAAAGCCTCCGGCCAGACGGTACTGTCCAGACCTTCTCTCTTTGTATTGTCCGGGTCACTGTAGATGGTACGCCACTTACGTCCATCCACAGAAGACAGCTCTGATGCAGACAGACCCTGCAATGTTTCCATACAGGTATAATCATAGTAATAGTCTGCAGTAAACCCACGGATACCCACCTCATCAAATGCCTGGCAGGCAGAAACGAAGCTTTCATAATCTGTTGGAAGAGGAATATCATACTTTTCAAAAAGATCTTTGTTCACTACAAAGCCATGGGCATCTGCACACACAGGAAGCCAGTTTACGCTGCCATCCTGATTTCTGAAACTGTTAAGGTATGTATCATAGACAGCACCTGCAGCATTGGTTGTGGAAAGATCCATCAAGCTGTCCTTCAGGGGACTTGCATCATGGAGGGAAAACCTGCAGCAAGTTATAATATCCGGCAATCCACCGTTTTCATCCAGAAAACGATAGAAATCCAGATCATTATTGCCTACTACAAATTCAACGTTGATATCCGGAAGCTGTTCCTGGATGTATGGCGCATATTTTTCATACAGCTTTGTAGTCCATAAATACACGGTGATGGTTTCTGCATCTTCTTTTTCCGTACTTTTCCTGCCACAGCCAGACAGAAGTGACATGACTGTCACCATCACCAAAAGTACAGAAACTAACCTGTTCCATTTTTTCTTTTTCATTATAACTTCTCCCTCTGATTGTGTTTTACTAACTCATTGATCACTTTTACTAATAATTTCCTATCAACAGGCTTGGCAATATGTTCATCCATTCCAGCTTCCTTTGCTCTCATTCTGTCCTCAATGAACGCATTTGCTGTCATTGCAATGATCGGTATCACTTTTGCATCCTCTCTGTCCAGAGAGCGGATCATCTTTGCTGCTTCATATCCATTCATGACAGGCATCATAATATCCATAAGAATGACATCAAATTCTCCAGGTCTGTTTTTTTTGAATATGTCAACAGCCTTCTGTCCATTCCATGCTTTTGTCACCACAGCGCCTTCATTCTGAAGCACAAATTCTGCAATCTCCATATTCAGCTCATTATCCTCTGTCAGAAGAACATGGAGCCCCTGGATAGATGTTTCCGTTTTTTCTTCCGTTTCAGTCCTGTCCTTCCTATCTGTGTCAATCCGGAATGGAATCCGGATCACAAATGTAGTCCCTGTGCCTTCTTTACTTTCAAAGGAAATGGTTCCGCCCATTTTCTCTACCAGTTTTTTTGTGATTGGCATTCCAAGTCCTGTTCCGGCGAATTTTGTGCGGCTTCCTGCATGTTCCTGTGCAAATGGTTCAAAAATGCGTTTCTGGAATGCCTCTGTCATTCCAATTCCGGTATCTCTGCAGACAAATTCCAATGTGGTCATTGCTGTCTGTTCCGATGGGATTTCCCGACAGCTGATATAGACATATCCGTTTTCTTTGTTATATTTCACCGCATTGGACAGAATATTCATCAGGATCCGCTTCACATGCACCGGACTTCCGATAAGATTCCAGTGTGTAACTTCTTTTTCTTCCCAAAGGATCCGGATATTCTGCTCTGTGGCCATCTGTTCGATCACACCCAGTATTTCCTCAGAAATACTGTTCAGATTAAATGGGATTTCTTCCAGAATCACTTCATCTGACTCCAGTTTGCTCATGTCCAGAACCTCGTTTATCAGTTCCAACAACAGATGGGATGCCTCTTTGATCTTTGCCCTGCATTCCGTCTGTTTCTTCATATCCTCTGCATAATGGTCTGCCACATCGATCATGCCGCAGATTCCATTGATCGGTGTCCGGATATCATGGCTCATTCGCTGTAGAAACTCGGTTTTTGCCTCATTGGCTGCTTCTGCTTTTTTTGCTGCTCTCAGAAGTTCTGCTTTATATTTTTCATCTTTTTCCTGTTCATGTTTCCGGTGTGCCAGATCCGCTCTGTATCCCCAGAAGCAGAATATACCGAATATGAGTAAATAAAGAAAAACGACAGCTGTTACACTTAGCGGCAGGTTACGGAATACTTCTGTATCCGGAAGATATGCGTAGATATAATAATCACGCTGCTTCAGCATGATTCCATAACATCCGGTTCCTTCCTTCCTCAAATGATAGATATGCTGACTGTCTGTATGCTTTTTCATTGCCTGAACAACTTCGTTGTCGGCTGTATTCTGCCCCAGCAGACTCTCATCATTGCTGGCAACAACAATCCCATCGTCTGCAACAATAACCGTTCCATCTTTCTGGATACTATAACCATTTAAAAGCCCTTGTATCGTCAGTGTATAGTTTCTGGCAAATTCAGGAGGTGTGTAATAGTAGATTGCCACAATACCCGGTGCATCTTTTCTGGCACAGGTTGCAATATCAATATAGGATCCGTCTTCCCTGGTAAACCGTTCCGAATAAGATCTTTCTTCATATCCGGCAAAATCCATGATAATGTCTTTTTGCAGATATGCCGTAATCTCACCGGTCAGAGACTCATCCATGCTGTATTCGCAGTCCGTCTTTCCAACTGCATCCAGCACAAGGATACCATCCACCCAGAGAGTCTGAAGATTTTCTTTCAGGAACTCCTGGCTCAGATGACCGCCGTTTTCTATTTCCATATCGATATTCGTACTCATCTGTCTGGCACTTTCAATCGCACGGAGGAGACTTTTGGATTCCGAAGATTCATTATAATGGGTGTAGGTGGAACACTGCACTTTGACATAATTTACAATCTCTACCATTCTTTTCTCTGCTTCCGCTTTCTCCGCATGAAAGAAATAAAACAGAGAAACTACAGCCACACAGATTCCAATCAGACCACCGAACAGCTGGATTCGTTTTTCTTTTTTCTTTCTCTTAATATCCAAGATCATCCACCTCCAGATACTTCTGGGGATCATCCAGATATTTTTTAATGATTTTCAGGGATGTGCCATCCTGACGCATTTCTTCCAGCGTCTGATCCATCTGCTCACAGATTCCTCTGTCATCCTCTTTTGCAAAAGCAACACCTATCCCGACCACCATCAGCGGATCTTCCAGGATACGGAAGCTTGCATCATAATCCTTCATGTACTGGACAATGGATTCCTCATGTGCAGCAACTGCATCTACATATCCTTTTCCCAGAAAGGTATAGATCAGTTCCCTGTGCCCAAGACTGATCAGATTGCCCAGTTTGGGGATCCTTTCATCCGTCCGGTTCAGAAAGATGCCTTCCGGTTTGGTTGTGGACTGGACGGCAAGGTTCTTTCCCTCCAGATCACTTAGTTTATAGATATCACTGCTCTCATTTACAGCAACTACCTGACGGCTTGCTATGTATGGTCCTGCCCAGCGGTAATCGTCAAGGCGTCCTTCCATGGAAAAACAGCCCATAATACAGTCGATCTCTCCGCTTTCTACCAGCTCTTTTTTCTCCTCCCAGTTGATCTGGACAACATCCACCTGATAGCCCATTCTTCTGAAAGCTTCTGTAGCCAGTTCCACATCAATGCCTGTGGGGATTCCATCTTCATTCAGATAATTGTATGGCGGATAACTGTCACTGCCCAGGGTGATAACGGGCTTTTCTCTTTCTTTTTTAGTAACATCTGCATTTTTGCACCCTGCCAGGGCAGTTGCTAAAATTCCCACAAGCAGAATGCCTGCAATCACTCTTTTTCCTTTCATCTTTTCTCCATTCCTGCTGTTCTTCTCTATTTTCCATCAAAATTTAACCGAATCAGGTAAGTCCCCTGCGGAGGTTTCGAAGATCCGCTTGAAGACAAAAAAAAGTTCCTTGTAAAAAATTTTACAGGAACTTTTTCCATAATGCCCATTTAACATTTACCTTTTTTATTACTGAGGCATGATGCAACCGGCTGGCATGGCCAGATTTCAATCTGACTTTAGCTCCTTCTGGCTTTGCGCCCCGGCTTTTCAACCAGTTTGCCAATAAATGCCATAAAAAATTATTTTTATTATAGCACTCATACTATATCATGTCTATAAGAAAATATGTTACTGTTCACAGCCAATGTCATTAACTTAAGAGATTGTTGCTTGTTAAACAGGCAATGATCTCTCTGA